>ERZ1673741.179-NODE-179-length-86213-cov-38.772987_pt1 | contig 86213 bp, 54 predicted proteins | sample MGYA00580209_ERZ1673741 | MGnify/ENA primary metagenome ERZ1673741 (study PRJEB41218, sample SAMN15661754) | gut metagenome | host: Homo sapiens | place: Canada: London | collected 2015-08-20/2019-03-30 | study: EMG produced TPA metagenomics assembly of... | reverse complement strand
TAAAACAACAAGAAAAGTGTAAAGTAAAATCAGTTAAAGTCAGTGTGCAATGAATAGGGGAGCAAAACAAGCACAATAGGCATGCAATAGCGCCACTTTTACACTCTAATAGTGCCACTTTTATCATGCAATAGTGCCACTTTCACTGTCTAATAGTGGCACTATTGGAGTGTAAAAGTAGATTTTCTATATATTATTGTGGTAATATCGAAGCAAAATAGCTCAAAAACGGCAAGCAAAATCTCTAAAACCGATTTTTATTTTGTAACAAGTTTTTACTCTTTGTGTGATATTTGCATGAGACATGAAGAGCATGATTTTTTTAGACAGGAAGACATGAAGAACATGATTTTTTAGACATGAAGAGCATGTTCTTTAGACGGTAGGCAGACAAACTTAGGAGGCTATGGCGTCTCGCCGTAGCCCCGCAGCCTCCCATAGCAGAACACCAATCAGCGCCGTGTAATACGTAACTTTGTACCACGCCGTGTCCCGAGGGGACACTTGTTGGAGAGATGGGAGAGCTCACGTACCCACAGCTGCGCTGCTTCGCAGCTTGCAGTGGGTTTCATGATATAGGTCCCGCTCCGCGGAACCTGCAGCTCAGTACTCAATCTGCTTGCATTCGTGGGTGCGTGGCTACGGCGAGACGCCATAGCCTCCTATGTTTGTACCGCAAGCTCATGTGTTATCTCACCGCTAAACAGGAATTTATCAGCGAGAGCCGGTTAGGCAGGGCTTTGACAAAAACCTTTATCCACATACCTTTTGTTAGCACACCCTACGGGTTCATGATACCGTTTGGCGAATGGGATTTACGAGAGCGTTGCTCTCGACACCCATCCTCCAAACGATATCATGAGTGATGCCGAAGCATCACTGTGACAACAAAAGGAAAAACATAAAAAACACAAGGTAGCGGACGGCACCCACCGTCCGAGTTAGGAATTTTGAGTTTTGAATTATGCGCCAAGGCGCATTGTGAACTGTCCTGTTTTGAATTAATAGAACGAAATCTTCCAATTAAGAATTGAATAATTAAAATCGCAGGCGAAGCCGAGAATAATTCAAAACTCAAAACTCCTAAATCCTAATTCGGGTGTTACACACCCTGTTTGTGTTTTTCTTTGTTTTTTCCGCTTGTGGGCGCGTGCTGTGCACAAATAAAAGGCTTTACATTAGGTTGTCGAGAACTGGTTCTCGTAAGACCTAATGTAAAGCCTTTTATTTAAATCCGATAGGATTTGCGCCCATAAACGGACTGTGGATAAAGGTTTTTGTTAAAGCCCTGCCTACCGCAGCAGATTCACCGATAAACTGCAATTTATATTCTCTTTGTCTTCTCCTCCAGCCACTTCTTCTCCTCATCATCCAGCATCGGCGAGAGACGCTCGTAGACCATCTGGTGATAGGCGTTGAGGCACTGGCGTTCCTCGTCGGTCAGCATGGAGGTGATGATGGGGGCGGTGTCGATGGGGCAGAGGGTGAGAGGCTCGAAGCGGAGGAAACGTCCGAACTCGGTGGTGACGTAGGGCACCACGAGGAGCGTGTTCTCGATGCGCACGCCGAACTTGCCGGCAAGATAGAGTCCCGGTTCGTCCGTCACCGTCATTCCCTCCACCATCGGAGCCGGGCGATATTCCTGGCGAATCTGGTGAGGACCCTCATGTACGCTGAGGTACGAACCGACGCCATGCCCCGTGCCGTGCATGAAGTTCATGCCTTCGCGCCACATTGCCGTGCGGGCTACGGCGTCGAGCTGCGTGCCCGAAGCCGAACGGGGGAAGCAGAGGTTCTGAAGGGCGAGATGACCTTTCAGTACGAGAGTGTAGACGCGGCGCTGAAGGTCAGTAACCGGACCGAGCTGAATGGTACGCGTTATGTCCGTTGTGCCGTCCTGATATTGCGCTCCGCTGTCGAGGAGGAGGAATCCCTCAGGGCGCAGCTCCACGTCGCTCTCCGGCGTAGGCTCGTAATGCACTATTGCACCGTGCGCCTCATATCCGGCTATGGTGTCAAACGAGATGTCGCGGAAGAGCGCCTGCTCACGACGCAGACTCTCCAGCTTGCGGCTGACCGAAAGTTCTGTTTCGCCACCTGCCGGAACCGCCTGCTCCAGCCACTTGAGGAAGCGCACCATTGCCACGCCGTCACGCTCCATGGCATGACGGAATCCATTGCGCTCCGTCTCGTTCTTCACAGCCTTCATGGCAGGGACGGGCGATGGGGCGAAGACGGGATTGAAGTTGCCGCGTGCCTTGGCAAGCGTGCAGTTCACCGTAGCAGGATCGATGAGGAGCGTGTATGCGTCATAGCTGTTGAGGCCCTCGATGATGTTGTCATAATCGTCCACCATCACACCCTGCTCTCTGAGATACGCCATCACCTCCACGGACAGCTTGTCGTCCTTTACGTAGAGCACCGCCGTCTCCTCGGCGATGATGAGCCAAGCCACAAACACGGGAGTGCAATGCACGTCGGTACCGCGGAGGTTAAGAGTCCAGGCGATGTCGTCAAGCTGTGTGAGGAGCATGCCGGAAGCGCCCTTGCGGAGCAGTTCGTGACGGATGCGTGAGAGCTTGTCGGCAGCAGTCTCGCCGGCATATTCGAGTGGCTGTATCTCCACGGGATTGAGCGGAACGGAAGGACGGTCGGTCCATATACGCGAGAGAATGTCGAGGTTGGTGCGCAGGCAGATTCCTCCGTTGTGCTTCAGCTCGTCCTTCAGCGCTTCAGCCTCGCCGAGCGAGATGCACATACCGTCGACGCCCACCTCCTTGTCGTCAGCGTCCTCAGTCTGCGAACCTATCCATTCCGCAATGCTCGGCGTGCCCTCCACGCGCTCACGCATCAGCGTGAACTCGGTGCCGGCAAGCTGTTCCTCGGCAGCGAGGAAGTAGCGTGAGTCGGTCCATAGCGCTGCGCCATGAAGCGTCACCACCGCCGTTCCTGCACTTCCGTCGAAGCCCGAAATCCACTTTCTGCCCTCCCATCTCTCAGGGACGTATTCGCTCATGTGTGGGTCGGCACTGGGAAAGATAAACGCTGAGAGATGCTCGCGGCGCATCTCCTCACGCAACTGCTGGAGTCGCGTCTCTATGGTCTTGTTGTCAGGTCTCATAGTATAATAATGTGTATTAGTTTGTAGCATGTTAACTTCCGAACGAAGGTCGGATGCCGCAAATTTACAAAAGATTCCGCTATGAAAGGATAAAAGCGGCAGAAATTTAGCGGTGCGTTGCACCGAATTTTGAATTACAACAGACAAGGCTAACATAGGAGGCTATGGCGTCCCGCCGTAGCCACGCAGCCTTCTATGGCAGATTGTCAATCAGGTCCCGCTCCGCGGAACCGCAGCTCATACTCAATCTACTGGTCGTTCGTGGGTGCGTGGCTACGGCGAGACGCCATAGCCTCCTATGTTTGTATCAGACTTGCTTGCGGAGGCTGTAATACTTAACTTTTGACCAAAGGCCGGAGACCTCCTCTACTGTGTAACCGTTGTGTTTTTCTTTGTTTTTTCCGATTATGGGCGCGTGCTGTGCACAAATAAAAGGCTTTACATTAGGTTGTCGAGAACTGGTTCTCGTAAGACCTAATGTAAAGTCTTTTATTTAAATCCGATAGGATTTGCGCCCATAAGCGGACTGTGGATAAAGGTTTTTGTCAAAGCCCTGCCTGACACCAACCTAAAATAAAGTCAAAAAGGTGCTAACAATGCGTAACGGATTTTGCGTTTTACTGCCGATTGGCTATCTTTGCGTTATGAAAAAGCTGCTCACAACCATATATATAACGCTTCTTTGCCTTGACAGCATGGCACAACGTCAGACTGTCGTGGCGGACATGGACACACGACTGCCCATCGCTGGAGCTGTGGTCAGCACCGCAGGAGGAGAACGCCTTACCACGGACTATACGGGACGCTTCGGTTCGGTGCTGCCCATCAAGAGCGCCACCATCTCGAAGAAGCACTATATGCAGCGCCGCGTCTCGGACATGGAGCTTCGCCAGGACACCATCTTCCTCATCCCGCAGGAGGTGGTGCTCAACGACGTGGTGGTGACGGCGCCCGGATTCAGCTTCAATACGCAGAAGGCGCTGCGGAGCATTAAGGAGAACGCCGCTCTGCCCAATCCTGCGCAGGGATTCGATCTGCTCGGCATTGTGCAGATGCTCGTGCCCACGAAGAAGGCGAAGAGTGCGGAGAGGTGTGAGAAGATAAAGAAAATACTGGACAGATATTGACAGGAATGTCAACGAATAACATTGCAAAAACAAAATCAACAACCTAAAAGAAAATGATTATCATTAAAGCCCAACCACAACATTGCGAAGACATCGCACGACTTATCATGACCGCCATGACTGATGAATGCTGCCAGAACATTGCCGGCGAAAAACACAATATCGACGATTTTCATAAGATGATGCTCGAGCTGGTCCGCATGGACGACTCGCAGTATAGCTGGCGAAACGCTTTCGTGGCTGTGGACGAGAAGGCTACGGACGGCGACATTGACAAGGCTCCGGTGGCTGGAGCCATCGTGGGATATGACGGCAAGGACCTTCATCGTCTGCGTCTGCGCTTCCAGGAGGCTGCAAAGAAGCACCTTGAGATGGACTATTCGCAGATGGACGACGAGACGCAGGAGGGCGAGTTCTATCTTGACTCACTCGCCGTATACAGCGCATACCGCCGACAGGGCATCGCCTCGATGCTGTTGGACCGCATGATACGGCATGCCGCTAGCCTTAATCTCCCCGCCGCTCTGCTCGTGGACAAGAACAATCCTAACGCAGAACGCCTCTACACCTCGTTAGGTTTCAGATATCAGAACGACGCAATGTGGGGAGGACACGAGATGAAGCATCTTGTAGTTGAGAGTTGAATGAAAGTTGAGAGTTGAATGAAACTCTCAACTCTCAACTAATCATAACTCTCAACTCCCAACTCTCAACTTTATATAAACTCGTTGCCCTTCTTTATCTGTATGTCGTTGACAATACGGCGAATGTCGGCAGACGAGTCTTCCTTCTTTCCGATGAAGAGCACGTTGCCTTCCTCGGCTATTATATAACCGTCCAGATTGCTGATGACAGCCAGTCTGCCCTTCGGCAGTTTGATGATGTTGCCGTGCGCATTGTCGAGCACCACGTCCGTGTCGACAGCCACGTTGTCGCCCTCACCCTTGCTCAGCGCCTCGTACATGCTGTGCCATGTGCCGAGGTCAGCCCATCCGAAGTCGCAGCGCATCACGCAGACGTTGTCTGAACGCTCCAGCACGCCGAAGTCGATGGAGAGGTTGGGGTAGGAGGGGAAGTTCTCCTTAATGTACTTGTTCTCCTCCACGTAGTCGTACTCGGGATGCTCGGCGTCGAAGGTGCGCAGGACGGAGGGCACCAGCTTGTAGAGCGTGTCGAGAGCGCAACGCGCATTGGCGAGGAACATACCGGTGTTCCAGTAGAACTCGCCCATCTCCATGAACATACGTGCAAACTCGCGCTCCGGCTTCTCCGTGAACGACTTCACCTTATGCACACCCTCCTGACATTCCTCGCCAAGCTGTATGTATCCGTATCCCGGTTCGGGACGCGTAGGCTTTACGCCCATGGTGAGCATATAGTCGTTGGCAGCCACAAATTCGAAGGCGCGTTCAAGGCAAGCCTCAAACCGGTCCTCCCCTACAATCGTAAGGTCAGAAGGCGTGACGAGGATGCGTGCGTCACGGCACTTGTTGAAGATGCGGTGCGAGGCCCATATCATGCTCGGTGCCGTGCCGCGGTGGATAGGCTCGGAGAGCAACCGCTCGTCCGTAAGTTCGGGCAACTGCTCGCGAACAATGCTCTCGTAGTCCTCGTTCGTGACCACATATATATTTTCTTTTGGCAGCAGGCGTGCAAAACGATCATAGGTGTACTGCAGCAATGTACGACCCATTCCGAAGAAGTCGATGAACTGCTTGGGCCACTGATCGCGTGAGCAAGGCCACAGACGACGTCCCTTGCCGCCGGCAAGTATGACGCAGTAGTTAAGGTTTTGTTCTTTCATGCCATTATCATTTAATGTTCTTTCTTTGTGTGCTGTCCGCCATAACGTCAGAATTAAATAGCGGATGCTATTTATATAACGAGGTTATTGTAAGGTTATTATTTTTTTAAAGCCTATTTATCCTTATTGAACAATTATTATGATTTAAAGGAATAATTTCGTCACTAAATTCTTGCACAACCCAATTATTTGTTATACCTTTGCAGACGCAAAACGCCAATGCCCAGATGGCGGAATCGGTAGACGCGCTGGTCTCAAACACCAGTGGGGCAACCCATCCCGGTTCGAGCCCGGGTCTGGGTACTAAAAAAGGAGAGAAGTTCGCTTCTCTCCTTTTTTATTTGCTACAACTCTTGTCAGACGTATTTCTCAATTTCTTCTTTTGAGATTCCAGTGGCTTTCGAGATATCTTCCATCGACATTCCCATACGCAATAAGTTGCGTGCCACCTCTTTACGTCCTTCCATCCTTCCTGCAGCTCTACCTTCCTCCATGCTTCTTTTGTTGGAGTCGACAAGCAGCAGACGTTCGGCGCCGAGCTTGTCCCAAAAGTCATCGTAAGCAAGAAGTTCGTCTTTTGTCATGGCAGATTCCTCTACAGCCTTCAGAGCTTTGGAGGTCTCGGGATTGTCCAGCAGTTCCTGTGGCACTTCCTTTGTATGCTCATCTATCTCTGTCAGGAATCTGAGCCAAAGCATAGCCATTTTCTTTTCCATAATGGAGTGTGCCTGAAACTTGGGCAGCTCCACGAACGTGAAGTGTAGTCCGTTTATAATCTCGTCGCTATGCAGCTCATGCACAACATTATAGTTATGTATAAACTCATCAGGATATTCCTTCATGAAAGTCTCGTTGACAAGGTTGAGCGAGTAGACAGGTTGAAGAAACTCATACTTACGTTTCTTGTCGAGCTGGCGCACGAAAGCCTTGGAAGCGTTAAAGAGCACGCGCTGCTTGAATGCTTCAGTCCACAGCATCTGCATCTCCACAATAAACTGTCTGTTCTTCACGTCACGACACCTCACGTCCACAATGCTGTTCTTGCCAACGTAAGTGTCGGGCACAAGCTCCGGCGATAGATATTCCACGCTCTCTATCTGCTCGTCGTCAGCCAATGGCAGCAGAGCATTAAGCAAGCTGATAAGCAAGTCCTTGTGCTCACCGAATATCTTCTTGAATGTAAGGTCGGCTTTGGGATCAAGATATCTCATGAGTGGAATTGTGTTAACGGTTTGACATTATATTAATATGTAGCAAATTTACAAATAATAATCGAGATACATTATCTGATAAACCGGAAAAATACCAGTTATAGAAAAACGTTTTTGAATAATTCAGAATCCATTTTGCCATATCAGTAATTTGTTTTATCTTTACACCGTTGGATTATAGAACAAAAGACGCTTATGAAGAACAGGAAATATCCTCTTGGAATACAGACATTCGAAAACATCATTAAGGGACAGTATGTGTACGTGGACAAGACGGCGCTGGCTTACGAACAGGCGAATGAGAACAAATATTGCTTTCTGAGTCGACCGAGACGATTCGGAAAGTCTTTGCTTGTCACTACACTCCAGGCTTATTTCGAAGGAAGAAAAGAACTGTTCGGAGGATTGGCAATGGAAAAACTGGAAACGGAATGGAACGAACATCCCGTCATCCACCTCGACATAAGCAAAGGCAAGTTCTATGATCTGACATCCTTACATGCCACACTCAATAGTATGCTGGCGGAATACGAGACGAAGTATTCGCTCAATGCGGAATTTTCGAAAGCGTATAACGTCAGACTGCAGAACATCATCGAGGCTGCCTATGCCCAAACTGGCAAAGAGGTGGTGGTGCTCATTGACGAATACGACGCGCCAATGCATGACTCGATGAAAGACAAGGAACTGCAATGTCAGATCAGAAATATAATGTGCAACTTCATCAGTCCGTTGAAGGGTGAGGAGAAATACCTGCGCTTAGTATTTCTGACGGGCATCTCCAAGTTCAGCCAGCTTAGCATATTCAGCGAACTGAACAACATCACGAACATTAGCATGCAGGACAAGTATAGCGCCATCTGCGGTGTCAGCGAGAACGAACTCCTCAGCTTGTTCAAGGACGATATACGTGATTTGGCTGAAAACAACGATATGACGTATGATGAGGCTCTGGCAGAGCTTAAGCACCATTATGACGGCTATCATTTCAGCGGAAACGGTGAGGACATATACAATCCGTACAGCCTGTTCTGCACTTTAGACAGCAATGACTTCGGCGACTATTGGTTCTCCACCGGCACACCGACCTTCCTCATCGAGCTGTTGCAGGAGAAGCATCTGGACATGCTTGACCTGGACGATATCATAGCCACAGCCGACCGCTTTGACACTCCAACGGAGAACATCACCGACCCCGTGCCGGTGCTCTATCAAAGCGGATATCTCACCATTAAGGGATATAACCGCAAAAGCAAGATATTCAAGCTCGGCTTCCCGAATTCGGAGGTAAAGCAAGGCTTCTCCAACAGTCTGTTCCGCTATTATGCACCGGACAACATGGGGGACAAAGATGCCGAAGAGTAATCAACAAGAAGGATTATGCCGCAGCCTTTGCCGGGGATGGAAGGAAGATATATAAGGTCGGAATAAACTTCTCGGCAGACAGAAGGAACATAGAGTCGTGGACTACATCACTTTCGCTTCAACATTTCTGAACTGCGGCATACATGTTCCTATGGACGCTCCTATGTATGTGGGGTCGCAGACGGTGTAACGGCGTCCCTTGTACATAACGTAGTCGCCGCGGACATCGCCGTGGAAAGCCACGGCTGTGGCTATATGCTCGGGATAGTCAAGAAGCACGACGTCGAGACCGAGCAGATTACGCACGAGGAAAGAATAAAGGACGGCACGGTCTTCACAGTCGCAAGAGGGATAAAAGAAGGTCTCTTCCATGAAGAAAGGCTTCTCATAGCCGAACTGTTCCTCATCGGTGGCATAATAGAATGCGGTCTGTACGAAGTCGATAAGCCGATTGGCTGCCTCTGCCTCTTCCATCCCCTCTATGGCAGACGACAACGCCTTCAACAATGCTTTGGACGTGACGCTGTCCGTGGCTGCCGTGGTGTAAATGCGATAGTCGCATTGTGGCATTGAGGCATAATACTGCATTAGCGACTCATTGACATCCACCGTCACGCTGATGTCGCCCTTGCTGTTGCTGCGCATGCAGGTCTTATAGCCAGAAGCCAGACGTGGCATCTGCTTCAGACTCATAGATACGGGACGTACCTTGTCGCCATAATCGCCGTCAAACATGAAGAAACGGCATGCGGCATTGTCGTCAAGGTCGTAATAGTTGATGCCGCCACGAGTGGTATAAGGCTTGCCGTACACCTGACACCCCGTGGCAACGAAGAGCATCATCCTGCCGTTGTCGGCACGACGTGCCATACGTGCGCTGAGTCCGAGCTGATTGAGCAAGAACTGTGACATCACCACTTCCGTGTTATGGCCTTCACAGAAAGCCTTCGCCACTTTTCTCACAAGCACCACCATGCCCCAGTCGTTAAGGCGCATGGCTGTACGGGCTGCCGACATGTCAGCAAGGAGCGGGGCAAAGTCGGTGCGGCTCAACTCCTCATAGGCATCTGCCACACCGTCGGGATCGAGAGAGCGCAGCCTACACTTGCCCTTCAGTCTGTTGTCTACGCTTACCTCCACACCGAAGAGAGAGAGCGAAACGGTGCTTCCCGGCTTACGCGACACTACTGACGGCTGCGACTGCACATCGCCTACCCTATCCGGCTCACCCATGTCGTCAAGCGATACGCCTTCCGGCTCCAGACGGGGCATCGGTTCGGGCTTCACGCTCACGTTTATCTCCACGGGCTTACCGTCTCCCGTTCCGTCATACACCGGCGGTTTGGGAGGTTCGGGCTTTACGCGAGCCTTCACGGGAGGTGCTGCATCGAACTGCTTCCACGGATTGCGAAGAAAGCTCGTAAACTCACGGTCGGCATCATTGATGAAACTGTCAAAGTCGTTCATCTCCGAGCCCATAAGCGAAGCTCTTGCGTCGATGTCCTGCGCCTGCACAGCAAACGCAGACATGGCAGCGAGCAGTAAGATGCAGCATCTCTTCATATTGTTCAGTTATTTATTCGTTATTCTGTTATTCTGCCGGAACCGGCTGTCCGATAAAGTCTTCCACCTCCTGTGAAAGGCTTTCGAGGGCTGCCTTCTTCTTTGCCTCGCGAGCTGCAGCCTCACGTGCCTTACGCGCTATGGTCTCGTCAAGAGACATATAAGCCGTAAACTCCTTCTTGCCGTTCTTCTCACGGACAGTTACGAAGTGTACCTTCACCATACCGGAGAGCTTCGAGTTAACACCCACCTCGTAGGCAGCGCCGAACTTGTCAATCTCGTCCTCCGACATCGTGCTCTCGTCAGACGACATCACACTCTTCATCTTACCGATCACCTGAGCCTTTGCCCGGCTGGCATAGTTGGTAATGCCGTTCATCACGGCACTCTCACGACCAATCTTAGGATTGCTGCTTACAGCCACGCCTGTTATCTCCACGTGGTTATCCTCATCAGCCTCGATGTATGTGCGGTATTTCAGAAGAGCATACTCCATGGTGGTGGACGATGCAAGCATTGACCATCCGTCCTTTTTCCATTCCTTCACAGTCTTCTTCACATTCTTCTCCAGCTCTTTCGACTGCGCATAGGCAGCAGAAGTTGCTCCAAACAACACTGCAAGAATGAGGAGCAAATCAAAAAATCTCAGTTTCATAATCATCGCTTTTTTTATTTAAAATGTATAGCCGACACCAAGCTGTACGAAAGAGTTATAACCTCCGTCAAAGTCATAAGCCAAGGTGTAGCCAAGATTTACGGACATGTGTCTTACGGGAAGGATGATGAAGCCTAAATCAAAGGCAGCACCACTGGATCCGATAGCCCAGTCTTCGTCATAATAATTCCAACCTTCAGAAACATTAACGGGAGAATAACCCGCACCTGCATAAACGTGCATAAAATCAAACACGCGCTTCGTAACACCAGCGGTTACGGTCGGAACGCCTAACATATCATTAAAGTGATCATCCACGCAGAACAACAACTTCAAGTAACCACCCCAGTTGCCAAGGTTGGCGCCCATAGCACCGAAGGTGAAGCCCCCGTCAAGAGCCCCGCCCATACCATATCCGCCAATGGCATTCACCATCCACACACGCTCCTTTTTCGGCGTCATACGGAAAATCATATCTCCTGCCTGCACCTTCATCTTCTTATTATACATACCGGCATACTTCGCCGTAGCTGTATTGAGCCAACGCGGCACTTCCATACTGAACGTTCCGTCGGCATCCACAACTGTGCTCTCTGCACCGTTGGTGGCCTCAACCGTAGCTCCCGGCAGAGGATTGCCGTCCTTATCAACAACTGCGCCCTTGATGGTGCGCGTAGACTGTGCCATCGCTGCCATTCCAGACAAGCAAAGGGCAAACATTAATATAGACTTCTTCATATTATGCTGATTTATTATATTTTATATGATTTTTTACTAGAAGACATAACCAATACCAATATGCAACAGATTATTAAAGTGATTGTCTAAATCGGTATTAAGGGTGATACCAACGTTGGCTATGATACGCTTAACAGGCGTAAATAACAAACCTGCTTCAAGAGCAACTCCATCATTATTGTAATCGACACCATAAGTATCTCCTCCATAAGTATCTCCTCCTGACGGCCACACATATTTTTGCTCAATATTCACTTTGGCATATCCCACACCTGCATAGGCATGCATAAAGTTACGGATACGCTTCGACGCTCCAACTGTTATTGTAGGGAAAGCTGTATCATACGAATAGTTGTCGTTTAATACCCACATACCCTTGAGATAATAGCCCCAATTACCAAGTCTGCCTCCCATTATGCCGACTCCATAAGCCGACAAATGCTGTCCACCTGCCTTAGCGCCAATGACGCTTACATACCACTGCGAATCGAACTTATTCATACGGAAAATCATGTCGCCGTCCTGCACCTTCATCTTCTTATTCTTCATACCGGCATACTTCGCCGTAGCCGTATTGAGCCAACGAGGCACTTCAAGGGTGAACGTTCCGTCGGCATCCACAACTGTGCTCTCTGCACCATTGGTTGCCTCAACCGTAGCTCCAGGCAGAGGATTGCCGTCCTTATCAACAACTGCGCCCTTGATGGTGCGCGTAGACTGTGCCATCGCTGCCATTCCAGACAAGCAAAGGGCAAACATTAATATAGACTTCTTCATATTGTTATTTTTTAAATTGTATTTGATTATCATTATTTCATTGCATCCACGAATGTGAAGCAAACCTTTATTCGGCGATACTCGCTGCCCTTGCCATCAGAGAGAACAATGTTGTAACGCGGTTCCACCTGCATGGCAGACATGCTCTTCAGATGTTCCTTCAGGTAAGCGCCCACAGCCTGAGCACGCATAAAGGCGAGCTGCTCGTTGGTGCGGATGCCACCCGTTCGCGTTACGGTGATGTTGCTGAGATTGCCGTCCAGCCAGTAAGGCTCGTTGTTGAAGTCGCCGTAACATCCGTCGTATCCGATGGTGCCCACCACGGGGATGGCGTCGGCAGCTCCAGTGATGCTCACCACCACCTTCTTGCCCGGCACGATATACTGTGCGAAGTCTTGAGCGAATGCCTTGGTGACGATGTCGAGAGTAGACTTGGCAGCATTCGATTCCTCTATGCGATACTTGCCCGGCGCGAAGTCTTCCTTGGCAGAATACTGCGCGTCCACAGAATAATCGAATTCCACGCGGTAGTTGTTGATGCGCTCTCCGTTGGCGTTTACGTCAGACACCACGGTGGCGTTCACGTTGATGTTGGTATGGTCAGAGATGAGCCTGTCGCTCTTCGCCTGCTCCACCACGTCCTGCTTGATACGCTGCAGGGCGATGTCTTCACGGTTGGCAAGCTGGATGAGGTCCAGCGACACGAAGCTGTCATCGGTGGCGAGGAAGTCGAGCGACTGTCGCTCCAGATTGTCGAAGACATACTCCTTGCCAGACGCCTTATTGCGCACCTTGGCATATATCACCTCAAAAGAGTCGTTGGCTGTCAGTCCGTACTTCACGTCATAAAACTCTACGTTGGTCATATCAGCGAAGTCGGGAATCTCGTTCTGCGGCACCTTCAGATAGATGGCGGGCATTTCGCCCATGTTAAGCTCAAGCGTACCGTTTGACGTGTTGTATCGTCCGAGCGTCACCGTGGTGTGCGAGATGATGTCGCCTGCAAGACTCGTGGATATCTCATTGGCGAAGACGCGCTTCTGCCGTTTTTTCGTCTCCTCGTTCACACGCTTGCCATACTCCTCGTCGGTCTCGTTCTCGCCGCGCTTACACCATTCCATCATACGACGGTTAAGCTCGTCGCGCATTTCACGTCCGTAATTGGGCTTGAAGCCTGTTATCACCTTATAGCATACCGCCTTTTCCGCATTGTACGAGAGATAGAGCTGATGCTTGGCGTCGTTTACGAACTTGACGTCGGTGACACCGCCTCGCGGCTCCGTTATCTCTGCCTGGTCCGCAGGATCGAAGACGTTATGGAATGTGATGCGACCGCTGCCATGCGCCACTCCCACGTACTTGCCGTCGGGATGGAACGTGAAGGAGGTGGCACCGGCAAGATTGTCCACGCTGTGCTCCTGACGGAAGTCGATGGTGTTATACACGCCGAGCTTTCCCGAAGCCAGAATGCCGAGGTTGGAGGCATCGTCTGAGAAAGCCACGGCGTCCACCTTTCCTCCTGCCTGCAGACGGGTGCGCACCGTGCGGTTCTCAAGGTTGAATATCACCACCTCACCCTCCATCACGGCTGCCACATAATATCCGTTGCTGCTTGCCACGAGCTGTGAGGGCACGAAGCCAAGGCTTACGTCGGCAGCGGAAGATGCATAGTCGCGCGTGGAGAAGAAGTGGAGCGTGCCGCCGCCGTCGGCTACGAGCAGCGTCTTACTGTCCGCAGAATAGCAGATGGCACGTGCGTCGAGCGAGCGGTCGAAGGAATGGAGCACATGCTTAACGCTCGTGATGTCGTAGACGTTCAGGTACGAATGCTTCTTGTCGGCAGAGAGCACGGCGTATGAAGCTCCGGCAGGATTGACCTTGAGGCTCACCACCTGACCGGAAGCCGAACTCATCTCGAAGTTCTTCAGATTGTACGTGTTCTTGCCGTTAAAGTAATATGTGGAGAAGAGATAGTTGTCCATACCCTGCGGCGTGTTGCTCTGACGGTACGTGAGATTCTTGGCTATCTCTACACGGCTCTGCGCAGACGCCTCGATGCTTACGAGGGCTGCAGCGATGAGAAGTGGTCTGAATGTTATCATATCGCAATATATAATATAAGTATAGGTTTGTTTCACAAACTGCTGCCATCCGGCTTTATGATGTCCACGAGAAGCTTCTCCACGAACATGTCCGCATCATGACGCCGACACTTCGACAGCCAGCGCTGGAAGGTCTTATAGTCGGTGGACGGAGGCAGCTGGCGCGAGTCTGTATCGGCTGTGCGGCGGTCCACGGCACGCGTGAAGGGATGCGGCGAGAAGATGACGTAAAACTGATTGTAGTCATGCTCGGAAGCGCATCCCAACATCAGCTCTATGACGTTGTCTCTGACATACGGCTCGGCATCGGGCAGCGAGAAGAAGGTGTAGGCGGTGTCTGCCTTGACGGGGTAAGCGCCATCCGACTGGTCGGGGTAAGGGAGCAGACGCTGTGTGGTCATCTCGTTGTTATGGTCGACGAGGTAGAGGGCGAGATATCCGTCCACGGGCGAGACGAAGCGGAAGAAGAGCTGGTCGCCTTCATAGAACGAGTGGTTGCGCAGGGAGTTCTTCTTCGGGTCGGTGCCGTTATACATGAACGTGTAGCTTACGTCGGGAGGGGTGGACACTATCTCGCGTATCTTGCCCTTCAGCCTCACTCCGTAGACGATGCTTCCGCCGGAGCGCCGCGTCGGACTCCAGATGGTGTCGCCTACCGTCTCTATCCAGATGCCGCGTACGTCGGTCTCGCCGTAGGAGAAGAAGTCGTCGTAAGAGACGGTCTGGTTCTCGCGCATATAGTTCTGGCTCTGCTGCGTCACGATGGTGCCGAACTCGCGGGCTATAGCCTCCGACTGTGCACGGCGTACGGTCTCATACTCAGCCTCTATGGGCGACATGGTGAGCGGAGCCTCAAACGTGGCAGAGGCTTCCACCGTTACGGTCTTCTGGGCATGTAGCAGAGAACATACGGCAAGGAGAAGAATCGTAAATATCTGTTTTCGCATAATCAGTCCTGTCTTTTATTTGTACGGTTTATGTCCGCTACTTGAGCAGCGTCATGGTCTTCCATTTGTCGCCAAGCGCCGAGGGTGTGTTGAGCTTCGGTGTCTGCATCTTGTTGTTCTTGTCGAGCGCCATGTTCGACACCTCCTTCGTCACCTTCGCGGCAAGGTCGGCAAGAGTGATGTCACCCTTCGTGGCTTTGAGGTTCTTGAGGAGGAAGTAAGTGAAGTAGCCATGATGCTGGTCGGCATACTGCATGGCGGTCTGTTCTCCCGATGCTGCGCTGAAGACGATAGTCTTGGCCTTAGTCTCAGCCTCTTTGGGCTTCACATACACGTAACGTTCCTTGAAGAGCATGTCGCCCTTTCCAGTTCCGCCGCTGAAGCAGGCGTCAAGGAAGACGGTGGCGCGTCGGATGTTCATGCCGTCGAGCTGTGCATAGAGCTTGCTCAGCTGATAGCAGAACTCGAAGTCGGTGCCTGAAGCGTCGCAAGGCAGGAGATAAGCCTCATTGGTGGCTACGTCCGGGATGCCATGTCCGGCATAATAGATGATGAAGTCCAGTTCGCCGGGATTCATCTTGGCTTTCTTCTCCAGATAATTGATCTGCTCCTTCATCTGTGAGAATGTGGCGTTCTTGCGGATGCGTATGTTGTCCTTGGGCAGACCGAGCACCTTGTTGCAGTAGTTGGCAAACGAGGTGGCGTCGTTGGCGGCATAGTCAACGTCCGAGAAGCTGTCATAATTCTCATTGCCGAAGACAATGGCGTAAGTGTTGGGGCGCGAGATGTTGTTGACCGGGACGTCGACGTCGATGTCCGACACGAATGCCGGTTCGGCTTCAGCCACCTCCACATGGCTCACTTCGGTGGTGGGCTTGAAGAAAGTCTCGAGCACGGGCACCGCTCCCTTCTGCACGGTGGCTGTCTTCATGGCAGCCAGCGTGGTGTTGGCTTGCTGCAGCTTGCCGCCGTCGCCGAGCATGCTGTAGCAGAAAGCACGCGCACGGGCTATGTTGGTGGCGTAGGGATTGGCTTCGAGAAGGTCTTCGAGTATTGGGGCGGCAGCCGTGAAGTAGCGCCGTGCCTCAAGCTCTGCCCTCTCGCCGTCCTTCTTGTTCTTCATGGCACGGGCGTCACGCACGATGGTCACGCCGGCGTTATAGTTGTTGAAGGCAAGTCCGCAAGCCACGTTGATGTCATTGGGATGGGTGCTGTAAAGCTTCTCGTATGTGCCGACGGCATTCTTATAGTTGCGCTGACGCTGATAGAGTCGTGCTTGATTGAGGAGCAGCGACTCGTCGTTGGGGCGTATGCGGAAGGCAATGTCGAGGAAGTGCTGTAGCTTGGCGTCGTCGCCGGCATATCCTGCCGCCTGCAGTCCGGCTGCCACAAGCGTCCAGTCTGTGGGATAGAGCTTCAGCGCCTGCGAGGCAATGAAGATGGCGTCGTTATAGTTTTTGAGAGAATAATACGAGAAGGTGAGATTCTCGAACGCCTCCTTGCGGTGCTGCGTGTCTGACGTAGAGAGATAGGCGCGATAATACGCGAGGGCATCCGCGTATGCCTTCTGATTGAAAAGCTTGGTTGCCACGAAGATGGTGATAAGCGGATAGTTCTCACGCGCCGTGATGTTGTCATGTGCGAAAGCGTAAATGAGCGAAAGATCGACGTACGCCTTGGCAAACTTTACGGTCATCGGCTGATTGTTTCGTCCGGCATAGAAGTAGACTGCATCTTCGAGGCGCGGAAACATCTCAAGCAGACGCGCCTTGCAGCTGTGGAACTGCGAGGAGGTGGAATCAATGCTGTTAATCAGTCGTTCGCTTTCATTGTAGGCGGCAAGGAGTGCGTCATACGTGGCTACGCTCTCACCCTGAGTCTGTCGCAACTCCTGATACTCCGTATACTTGTCCGGCATGCTCATGGCTGATGCAGGCACATTCCCGCAGATGGCAAGAGAAACGAAGGCTGATAAAAGAATGACATTATATTTTTTCATACGTTATTACATTACAAATATTACACTTGATTAAGTCTTTGAGCTTTTATTCACCCATTAGTGTTTTGCAAATGTATGAAAAATAAACGACATAACAAGGGATTTTTCTAACAAAAACGCAGTGTATAAGATAGACAAATATTTGTACTTTTTTATTTAATCCACATATTTTACCGTTTAAGTCACGATATTGACAAGATAAACCAATATTATGCAGTTTAATCCAAACGGCATTTCGGCAAAATGCAAATATCGCACAAGTGGTAAAATGTTGTTACAAAATAAAAATTGATTCTAGAGAATCAGAGAGCCGTTTTCGTAGTCTTTTTCTGACGTAAACCAACATCAACCAAAAATAAAGCCTCTTCGGCTCCCCTATACAGGCTGTTTGGGAAGGCTGATGAGGCTTCATGGCATGACAATAGTGGCTGAACGGGAGTACAAAAGTGGCTCCATTACGTATCACCGTCCGCATGCCGGTGCTCCATATCACATATCCTTCATTGACAGTCCGATGAGTTTCACTTCTTTGTATTTGGCAAATTCGCGGCGTATGGTCTCGAACTTTTCTTTCAGGACATGCTCTTTGTATCTCTCTGGATTGCGCTTCACCTCAGCCACAAGAGCCGTACGGTCTATGTCGTTTAGGGCGATGAGGTCTATCTCGTTGTTGCCTTGACGATCCCAATAATTGCCGACTGCCGTTACGCGTTCCTCCTCTGCTATGCGCTGACGGAAATACTGCTCAAGCACCAAGCCGGTATAGTCACAATAGTCGCGCTGTACGATTTCGAGCAACAGGTCGTTTCGTTCCATCTCTATGATGTTCTGGTTGGGCAGTATGAAGCGAAACCAGAAACGGAAGAAGCAGTCGTCCATAGTCCAGCGGATATTTCGGTTGCCAGGCTTGCTGAACATCGGCAGCAGACGGTTTATGTAGTTGTAGTCCTCATGGAGATTCTTCAGGTACGTGCCGGTATTCTTGCCGATGATATTGTCTATCTGATTCTGCACGGTCATGCCTCCTGCAATCAGCTGTAGTATGCTGAGATAATTGGAATAGTCTCTGCCAAACTCTGCCATTATCAGCTCTATGCCTTCGCTGAGGAAGGGGCTGCCCGTGGCTGTCACCCATTCGAGCATCTGGTCCTTGGTGGTAGCTCCTGCATCCATCAACTGACCGATATACTTTGCCACACCACCGGTAAGCATATACAGACACAGCAAGTCCTCTGATGTGTAGTCTGGATTGTAGTCGCGCAATATCTCCTTTATGACAGCAATGCGGAACGGACGCAACCGTATCTCACAGTCCTTGCGACCGTAAAGCGGCTCGTCGTCGTTATCGAAAATCTTGTGCATCATGCTGAAGATGCTGCCGCAGGCTATAAGATTCACGTGGGTGAACGTATGATAACGGTCCCATATATCCTGTATGTGGCTGGGAATGGCAGGATTGACCTTCAGCAAATTCTGAAACTCGTCGAGCACAAGAGTGAAGTGATTGTCGCGACCGTACTGCATCAATGTCTCGAAAAACTGTGCGACCGATTCCATACGACCATATATCTGCAGTCCGAGAGCTTCCGCCGCCATACGCTGAAACTTCTCGACAAGCACATGCTCATTGTCCTTCGATACATACAGATAAAGCATACGCTGCTCTTTCTGGGTACGCAGCAACAAGGCAGTTTTGCCGATACGCCGTCTGCCCATCATCACAGTGAAGAACGACTTCTGTTCGCTCTTCTCCCAATTGCGTCGTAATATCTGCAGTTCCTTTTCTCTGTCGTAAAACTTCATAAGTAAAAGTGTATTTTAATTTAACCGCCATTAATTTAATGGCCATTACAATAGCGTGAGCTGACGCAAAGATAGTGATTTTATTATAATTATGAGCATAAAAAAGTCGGAAACATTAGGGAATGCTCTCCCTTTTGTTTCCGACTTCTTTTTGTCTTTATAGGTCTCTAAAGCATCTTAACGTGATGATGCCTTGGTTTTATTACTTAGTCTTAAGCTCCTTCTTGCCGCCTACGATGTAGAGACCCTTGCCGAGAGCGTTGATGTCGTCACCGAGGTAGCGTCCGTCGATGCTGTATACGCGGTTGTCAGCCTTGCGTGTGTCAGCCTTGATGTCCTTGATGGCAGTCTCTGATGTGGTGTTGTCGAGGATGTTGTCCTCGTTGCCGCCCATAACGTCAAATGAGATGGTGCCGTTGACGTTCTTCTTGATGGCAGTGATAGGCTTGCCCATATACTTTGTGCCGTCCGCGTTCTTGTTGTAGAGCTTTGCAGCAGGACGTGAGTCGTCAGTAAGCTCGTCGTTGAGAGGTACGCCGCCTGACATGTAAGGATAGAGGTCGTTCTTGATGCTCTCCAGTACTGTTCCGTCAGCGTCGTTGTCAGCATGGAAGATGGTGCAGCGCTGGTGGTCAGATGCAGAAGCGTTAACCTGATTGATGCCCCACTTGGTCTGGTCATAGTCGACGTGTGTGATCATAAGACCGCTGCCGTAGAGCTCAGCGTCCCAACCCTTCTTCTGACGGTTCTCGAGGGTATAGAACTCGTCTGGATGCTTGTCGTTATAGAGGATGAAGGGACGTCCATAGTCCTCAGAGCTCTGCATGGCTTTGATGGTAGCCGGCTCGTCGAGGACGATAGGCTCTGTCCATCCTGCGTAGATACGCTCGTAAGCGGTGTAGTTACATGGAGTGAAGCCGCCGCCGTTGTATGAACCGGCGCTCATTACGTCGTAGAAGCCCATACCGTAGTTGCCGCCGTTAGAGCTGGTGTCGTACATATCGGCGAATCCGAGGCAGTGTGAGAACTCGTGGCAGATGGTTCCGATACCTGCGAGCTTGAGCTCGTTGGTGTATGTGCCGGTTGCATTGTTGATGACACGCTCCATCTCGTTGGCGCAAGCGTATGTGTCCACCTTGCCCTTGCCCTCTGCCGTGTAGTTGAGCACCTTGCCCACACATGTGTATCTTATCTGATACTCGTGCGGCCATACAGTCTTGGCATCACCGCCTGAAGCCTCGCCGAGACCTGCGTAGAGCACGAACACCTGGTCTGCATAGCCGTCGCCGTCCCAGTCGTAGTCGTTGAAGTTGAATCCGTCAGCCACGGCAGCGTCGCAGCCTTCCTGGATCATATATCCCACCTTTGTGTCGATGTTAGCGCCATCGTTCTTGCCGTAGTATGATGAGGTATGTGAGAGTGTGTACGGACCTGCGATGTCGAAGTCGAGCTCGAACTGACCGTTACTCTGTGAGAGGAAGTAGTCGCTAACAGATCCTACGTATCCGTCCTCGTGAGTGAGTCCCTTCTCGTTAGCCACCATCTTATAGTATGTGTTGTCGTGACCAGTCTCAAACTTCTGGTTGGGGAACTGTACGAGTATGATGATGCCCTTCTTCTTGCCTGTGTAAGTGATGTGCTCGTCGCCAATCTGTACTCTCTGCTGTCCGCTTGAGAATGACATATTGACGGGCTTAACTACAGAGTTGAGGCGCTTGGCACGCTTCTCGCCGATGATGGCGCGGCGCATCTGGGCATGAGCTGCCATTACGTCCATATTGGCAGCTTCGTAAACGCCTTCCTTGTCCTGGCTTTCCACGTAGCGCATGCCGTTGTCGGCCTGCCACCAGTTCATGTACTCGTCGCCCATCTGTGTTGCCACAACCTGTGTGCCGTCAGCGAGCGTCAGTGTCTTCTTGGCCTGCTTTGCGGGCACTGCGAATGTGGTGCTTGCAGCAAGAGCCAATGAGAGCATTGCGATGATTTTCTTCATATAACTATATTGATTTTTTGTGATTAGCAAGTAACGACGGCAAAATTACATAAATCTCAGCAAAACAACAAATTAAATCAACGAATTAGTTTATGAAGAATATAAAAAAGGAGATATGGATAAACAAGTAGCGGAGGTCTCTGGCCTCCGCAGCACCAAGCCTAATACTCATTATAAATATTTATTGTATTAGTATGATTGTATGCTGCGGAGACCATAGACCTCCGCTACTGTAAAATTTAAAATCGTAGGCGAAGCCAAGAGCAATTCCTAACTCCTAATTCCTAACTCGTAATTCCTAATTCCTGACTCCTCATTCTTCCTCAGGTGTTCTGAACAGCGAGAAGTTGACGCTGCCGTATGCTCTGTGCTCGATGAAGCCGGGTACGGAGCTGAAGTCGTTCTTCTTGCCATGCTCGAAGACCAGGAGACCGCCGGGCTTGAGCATCTTCTTTTCGAGGATGAGATTAGGGACGGTCGGCAGCTCGGGGAGAGCGTAGGGTGGGTCGGCGAAGATGAGGTCGAACTGCTGCTTGCAGGTGCGGATGAAGCGGAAGACGTCGCCGCGGATGAGGATGTTGTCGCGGTCGGCAGATATCTTCTTCATACACTCGCGGATGAACGAGGCGTGGTCGCGGTCTGCCTCCACGCTTATCACCGGCGAGCAACCGCGCGACAGCATCTCGAGCGATATGCTGCCCGTGCCTGCAAAGAGGTCGAGAGCGTTGGCACCGTCAAGGTCGACGTATCCGCCGATGACGTTGAAGATGTTCTCCTTGGCGAAGTCGGTGGTGGGTCGTGCCTTGAAGGATCGGGGAATGTCGAAGTGGCGACCCTTGTATATTCCTGTTATTATTCGCATATAGTTCTTTTTTTCTATATATATTATAATGTGTAATCAGATGTTGACGTGCTTGATGTTTCGCACGAACTGCTTCAGCATGTTGAGCAGCGCCTCGTGTCCGGTGATGTTGCCTGACAGACAGAGTACGTCCGTCTTGCGCATGCCAAGCTGTTGCCATGTGTTGAGGATGTAGTAGGCTGAGTCTTCGGTTGTGGAGGTCTCGAAGGAGGTGCTTATGCGCAGACGGCCCTTGCGGAACGAGAAGATATCGACGCGGCGGTCATGGAAGTAGCAGAACATCTTCTCCTGGAATCCTCCCGAGGCGAAGCGGCTGAACTCTGTGATGACGGGACCGAGCAGATGTAGGAACTCGACGTGCAGGAAACGCTCCGTGAGCACGAAGCGCAGGTCCTTGCCCACGGCGAAGGCTGCCACGACATTGGCGGCAGGAATCTGTATGGTGTCGACGTCGTCGTTCTCGCAGGTGGTGTTGACGTGATGATAGAGTAGGGGAGCGGCGTCAGCGTCGAACTCCTCCGCGGGTATGAGGAGGAGCGGCGTATCGACGTAGACCCCTACCTGACTGAACACGGGATGATACTGCGACGGCATGGTCTGTCCGTTCTGTGTAGGCGAGGTGTGGACCTGCAGCAGTCGGCAGTCGGCAAGCGCCTGCCTCATGTTTGCAGCCACGGATATGCCCGTCTTCATGCTGTACTGCTCGAAGTCGGTCTGTCCCTCTATCACGGTGTTGGGCGCCGTGAAGGATATGGTGGTCCGTGTGATGCGAATGATGAGTCTCATCTGGTTACCTTTATATATAAATGTAATGTCTTTATTCGTGTATGTTAGTCGGTGAGGCAGAAGTCGAGGTCTTTCTCTATCTCCTCACGGTTCATGTTCTGTCCGATGAACACTATCTTCTGCATGCGGTCGCCGTAAGTGTCGTCCCAGTCGCGTGCCAGTCCTGGATTCTGCTTCATCACCTCGCGAAGCTCTTCCTCAGGCATTGTGGCATACCACTGTCCGGCGTTGCGCATCTCAATCTGCTTGCCAGCCTGCTCGAATACGTAGCAGATGTTCTCCTCGCCCTTGAAGTAGCAGAGACCCTTGCAGCGGATGACGCTCTTAGGCCATTTCTTTGTGACAACGTAGTCGAACTTGTTCATGTCCAGCGGACGGCGGCGCTTGTAGACGAAGGTGCCGATGCCGTATTCGAGAGCTTCGCCCTCTTCCTCGTTCTCCAGTCCGTGATGGTGATGGCAGTGGCAATGTCCTTCCTCGTGGTCATCGTCGTGTTCATGGTGATGGTGGTGATGTTCTTCCTCCTCCTCTTCTTGGCTTTCGATGCCCTCAATCCATCTTGCGGATGTGGCAACCTTCTGGAAATTGAATTCGTCGGTATTGAGCAGCTTGTCAAGATTGACGTCGCAATAGTCGCATGTGATGATGTCGGCGTGCGGCTGCAGCTCGCGCAGTATAGCCTTTATGCGGGCAAGCTCTTCGGGAGTGACCTCTGAAGCCTTGTTGAGGAGAATCTTGTTGCAGAACTCCACCTGCTGTATGACGAGGCTGGCGAGGTCTTCCTCACCGATGTTGTCCTTTGTGAGGTCGTCGCCTCCGGCAAACTCGTCCTTTAGGCGCAGCGCGTCAACGACGGTGACGATGGAGTCGAGTTTGGCAATGCCTTTAGTGGCGAGGTTGGGATAGATGCGCGGATAGGCACTGATGGTCTGTGCGATTGGAGCCGGCTCGCAGATGCCGCTTGCTTCGATGACAATATAGTCGAAGCGCTGCTGCGACACGATGTCGCTGAGCTGCTGTACGAGGTCCATCTTCAGTGTGCAGCAGATGCATCCGTTCTGAAGAGCCACGAGATTTTCGTCCTGCTTTCCAACGACTCCACCCTTCTCGATGAGTGTGGCGTCGATGTTCACTTCGCCGATGTCATTGACGATGACGGCGAACTTGATGCCTTGCTTGTTGGCAAGTATACGGTTGAGGAGTGTTGTCTTTCCGCTTCCAAGATATCCGGTGAGCAGAAGCACCGGTGTTGTGTTATTATCCATAATCTTCTTACTTTTTACTTTTGTTTTTTATGAGCCCATGTACTGTATGGCGATTTTATAAGTTCTGAATTATAGTAGCGGCGGTCTCCCGTCACCTCCTCGCCGAGGAAGTCGGGACGCTCGAAGGTTTCGTCCTCCGCGCCAAGCTCCACCTCTGCAACGGTCAGTCCCTCGTTGTCGCCGAAGAACTCGTCAATCTCGAAGGTGTGTCGTCCGTCCGCACTCTTCACCAGCCATCGTTTCTTGTCAATTACTCCTCCGCGGCAGAGCTGGTAGAGGTGCTCGGCTTCGTCGATGGTTATCTCTTTCTCAAACTCGTAGCGCGAGAGTCCGGCTGCGTCGCTGTGGCTCTTGATGGTCAGCCATGCGCTGTCGTCGCGGGTACGGACACGTACGGTGGCTGTTTCGCAGGGCATATATCCCTGCTTTATCCGACTACACGAAAAGGCGGCATCCTTATAGTTGCCGCCTTCCCGAATGAGGAATTTACGTTCTATCTCAAATCCGCTCATTTTCTTACCTAATGTTTTTATTTGTTTACTTGCATTTTTGTTATGCGGTCATGCAGGTCCAGATGGCGAAAGCCGCTCCTCCGAGGACGAGCAACCAGAAAATGCTTTCCACGATTTTCTTTCCCTTCTTCTCCTGTTCCTTAGCGTATTTCTCACGCTTGATTTTGCTTTGCTGGCTCATAGTTGTATGATTTTTAAGATTTGATTTTTACATATCTGACTTATGCGTCTTCCACTGTCGGAAATTCCATGAGGTATGCCTTTATGAATCCGTCAATCTTGCCGTCCATCACAGCGTCCACGTCCGTGGTCTGATAGTTGGTGCGGTGGTCCTTTACGCGGCGGTCGTCAAAGACATAGGAGCGTATCTGGCTGCCCCATTCAATCTTCTTCTTGCCTGCCTCAATCTTAGCCTGCGCCTCAAGACGTTTCTTCATGGCGCGGTCGTAGAGTTGGGATTTGAGGAGTCGCATGGCGTTGTTACGGTTTTCGAGCTGCTTGCGGCTCTCCGTGTTCTCAATGAGGATTTCCTCCTCCTCGCCAGTGTCGGGGTCGACATACTGATAGCGGAGACGTACGCCAGTCTCCACCTTGTTGACGTTCTGGCCTCCTGCACCGCCAGAACGGAAGAGGTCCCAAGATATCTTGGATGGGTCGACATACACTTCGATGGTGTCGTCTACGAGTGGCGATACGAATACGGAAGCGAAGGAAGTCATTCGCTTGCCCTGGGCATTGAATGGCGATACGCGGACAAGACGGTGTACGCCGTTCTCGCTCTTGAGAAATCCGTAGGCATACTCGCCGCCCTCTATCTCCATAGTGACGCTCTTGATGCCAGCCTCGTCGCCTTCCTGAATGTTGCTGATGGTCACCTTATATCCGTGAGCCTCCGCCCAGCGCATATACATACGCATAAGCATCTGCGCCCAGTCCTGGCTCTCCGTGCCGCCGGCACCTGAGTTGATCTTCATGACGCAGTCCATGGGGTCCTCCTTCTGTCGGAGCATATTCATAAGCTCGAGGTCTTCGATGGCGCTCACCGCCTTGGCGTAATCGTCGTCTACTTCCTCTTCCGTGACGAGTTCGTCCTTATGGAAGTCGAAGGCGAGCTGCAGTTCGTCTGCAAGACGCTTCACGTTCTCGTATCCCTTTATCCATTTCTCGAGCGTCTTCACTTTCTTCATCTGCTCCTCTGCGTACTTCTGGTCCTCCCAGAAGTCTGGAGCCTGGGTGCGGAGCTGTTCTTCCTCGAACTCCACGCGTTTCTTGTCGATATTAAGATAATGATGGAGTGCTTCAGTGCGCTCCATCACATCCTTTAGCTGATCGGCTGTTATCATTTCTGAGTTTTGATTTTTGAATTATCTATCAATTCCTAATTCCTAACTCCTAATTCCTAATTGCGGCAGAATGCCGCCTAACACTCATACATCTTGTCAATTACCTCCTTGAAGTTCTTGTAGATTACGGGTCGGCGAATCTTGAGCGTATTGGTCAGCTCGCCGCTCTCCATAGAGAAGTGGTGTGCGATGAGCGTGAAGCGCTTTATCTGCTCGTAGGGAGCAAGCTGCTGCTGCAGTGTGTGGATGCGCTCGGTCATCATCTTTATTATCTTCGGGTTCTGGCAAAGCTGCTCTCTTGACTCCACTTCTACGCCGTTGTCTTTCGCCCAGTCTTCGAGAAGGCGGAACTCCGGTACGATGAGTGCCGAAACGAACTTGCGCTCGTTGGCGATGATAGCTATCTGGTCGACGAACTTATCCACGAGGACGAGCGACTCAATCATCTGCGGAGCGATATACTTGCCGTTGCTGGTCTTGAAGAGGTCCTTGATGCGGTCTGTGAGGAACAGCTCGCCGTTCTTCATGTAGCCGGCGTCTCCCGTGCGGAAGAATCCGTCCTCGGTGAAGGCGGCTGCGTTTGCAGCGTCGCGCTTGTAGTAGCCACGTGTGATGGTCGGACCCTTGAGCAGAATCTCGTCGTTTTCATCGATTTTCACCTCGATGCCCTTGATGGGGCGACCCACTGAACCGATGGTGTAAGGCATATTGTCGCGGTCGCACGATACGGTGGCAAGACTCTCCGTCAGACCGTAGCCCACAACCATATTGATGCCTACAGAATGTACGAAGCGTTCCACTTCAGGCGATACTGTCGCTCCTGCTGTCGGGAAGATGTGTGAGTTCTCAAGGCCAATCTGCTTGCGGACGAGACGAAGGACAAGCTTGTCCATGAGCTTGTATTCCATCGCTAATATCGGAGACGGGCGGCGGCCCTGGCTCTTGCAGTCTATGTTGTAGCGGCGGCCCACCTCAAGGGCGTGGCGGAAGAGCTTCTGCTGCATGGAGCTCGAACGGTCAATCTTGTCCTTCACTGCCTGATAAACCTTCTCCCAGAAGCGTGGCACTGACGACATGCTGGTGGGATGGGTCTCACGCATTGACTGCTGTATCTCGTGCGGGTCGGTATTGATGATGATGTGCGATCCTTCCGAGAAACATAGGTAAGACCATCCTCGCTCGAAAATGTGCGTGACGGGCAGGAACTGTATGGTGCGGTCCTTGTCGCGGATGGGCACAGCCTCGTCGTTTGCAATCAAGGCTGCGTCATACTGTCCGTATGTCAGCACAACACCCTTCGACTCGCCGGTTGTGCCGGACGTGTAGAGGATGTTGCATATATCTTCATTGTTGGCTTGCTTGTAGAGCGCCTCCACCTCTGTCTGGCGTGGCAGTCCCTGACCAAGCTTCAGGAAGTCGTCAAAGTAGAGGGCTGCGGGGTCGTGCGAGCTGATTCGCACGCTGCGGTCGAATACGATGATGCGTTCCAGCGAATGGCAGAGCGGGAATATGCGGTGTGCCTTGTCGTACTGTTCCTGCTCGCCGACAAAGAGGAAGCGAATCTGCGCATCGTTAATCATATATTGTATCTGCTGTTCGGAAGAGGTCGCGTAGAACGGTACGGACATGACACGCACGCCGTAGGCACCGAAGTCGGTGATGAGGTATTGGATGCAGTTCTGCGAGAACACGCCGATGGCGTCCTGAGGCTTGGCGCCGAGATTGAGGAGGGCATTGCTGGCCTCCTTCACAAGAGTGGCGAAGCGACTATAGCTCATGGTCTTCCATACCGAACCACCGAAATCCTTATACGTGAAGGCTTCGCGCTCTCCATACTTCTCTGCCTGCTTAAGGGCGAGAACTGACAAGTGACATCTTGTTTGCATATCTTTAGATTTTCTGAGACAGTGCTGATGTATATATATTAAGGTGTTAGTCTGATCTGTCTACACATTAGCGGTAAATCTCTATTTTTTGCAAAAATACATTAAAAACGTCAGAACACAAAATAAATGCCGCATTTTATTGTTTACCGGAAGCGAATTATCGACTAATAAGGGTGTGTTTTGTGACAAAGTTGTTCCTTACAATACTGATGCTATTTGTTGGTGTGGGCACACAACATATTGTGAACGTTAACAAACTAAAAACTACAGTTTATATACAAATAGAGAAGAATAATTGCAAAATTCAGTAAAAATTATTCATATTCATACGATTTAGAAGAAAAATGACAACACAGCTAATTTTTTATATGTAAATATTTTGCCAACTTCTAAAAAACATCTAAATTTGCAAAACAATATTCAAATTGTATAACATTTTGCACGGTTTCGTAAAAGATGTGAATAAATGAAGGATCATTAAAGACACAAAATAATAACTACTCAGGATAATGCGTAAATCGCAACTCGCTGGACAAATCACACAATGACGACCGACGACATCGCGCCTAAAGGGTGTGATGCGTTTATGCCGTAGTTTGGCTGAATCAGAAACAAAAATAAACATTAATATTATTTTCATTAATTAAGAGAGAGATTCTATGAAAAAAAGACTCATGACCTTTCTTGCCTGCCTTTTCCTAAGTATAGGACTGGCGATGGCACAGACAAGAGTTACTGGTACGGTCACCTCTTCTGAAGACGGCGAACCCATCATGGGCGCGACTGTCAAGGTTGTTGGTAACAACGCAGTCGGTACAATCACTGACATCGACGGTAACTTCTCACTTGAACTGAAGAACGCCAATGCTGAATTGGAGTTCTCTTACATTGGTATGACAACTAAGAAGGTGAAGGCATCTGCGAAGATGACCGTCATCCTCGATGCTGACAGCCACATGCTCGAGAACGTCATCATCACCGGTTACGGTTCGGCCAAGAAGCTCGGATCGGTTGTCGGCGCCGTTTCTACAGTGAGCGGTGAGAAGATGAAGACTGTCGCTACTCCTAACTTTACCGACGCTCTTGCAGGTCAGGTGTCTGGTCTTTCGGTTTTGACCTCAAGCGGTGACCCGTCTGCAGCAGCAAGCATCCGTCTGCGTGGTGTTAACTCAATGAACTCTTCTAACGAGCCTTTGTTCATCCTCGACGGTGCTCCTATCAGCTCAAGCTTCTTCCAGACTCTTAACCCGTCTGACATTGCTAACATTACCGTCCTCAAGGACGCCGCTTCTACAGCCATCTATGGTTCGCGTGCTGCCAACGGTGTAATCGTTATTACATCACGTAATGGTAAGTACAACGAGTCAGCACAGGTAGTTGTAAAGGCTCAGTATGGTATCTCTACACCGACTTCTGACGGTGTTACCATGATGAGCTCACAGCAGTATGTTAAGTTCCGCGACATCATCGGTCAGCCCGTGAGCGATGCTATCCGCAAGGCTGCTCAGCACATCAATACTAACTGGCGTGACGAGATGCTCTCAAGCTCGGCTCCTACATCGGACATCAACGCTACAATGCAGGGTGGTGGTAACTCAGTTAACTACTATCTTTCATTCAACCACCACGAGCAGGAGGGTCTTATCCAGAGCTCTGGTATGCAGCGTAACACTCTCGCAGCACGTATCAACGCTCGTCTGAACCGTTTCTTCAAGGTTGGTTTCAACTCTAACTTCGGTGACCAGCGCTACGTTGTTAACCGTGAGCAGAATGCCTCAGGTAGTATCTATTCTGCCAACCCGCTCGTATTCGCTCGTCAGGCTATGCCTTTCGATGCTCCTTACTATTATCACTACGACGAGAACGGCAACATTGTAAAGGACGGCAAAGCTTATGGCTTGCTTTATTCAAACTTGTCAACACCTGAGTTCTACGATATGTATCGTAAGCAGGACGGTGAGCAGGTAACTCTCAACATCGGTATCAATGAGACGTTCACTCCGATGGAAGGTCTTACCTTCACAGCTCAGCAGTCACTCTATGGCTACGACTCAACACAAGAGGTTGGTAACCTTCCTCGCGAGGAAATGGTTACTCCTATGGGTCAGATCATCGACCCCCAGGACGCTTGGCTCGGTGACGGCTTCTCACGCTACTATGCATACACTCTTACTCACACTGGTGAGTGGAAGAAGAACTTTGGTGACCACTACGTAAACCTCCTCGTTGGTGAGGAGACACGCATCCAGCGTTCACGCTCATTCAGCGCTCAGACAACTGGTCAGACTGACGATCGCATCATGCTTCTCTCTGCTGGTACAAAGGCAGACCCCGCTGATATGGGTGACTCACGTTCAGAGGCTGTTGCTAACTCTATCTTCGGTAACGTAGAGTATAACTTCAAGGAGAAGTACTTCGTTTACGGTTCACTCCGTCGCGACGGAAGCTCTAAGTTCGCTCCCGATCATCGTTGGGGTACATTCTGGTCAGCAGGTGCTAAGTGGAACGCTAAGAAGGAAAGCTTCCTCGCTCCTGTTAAGTGGCTTGACAACCTTACTCTGAGTGTCAACTACGGTACCACAGGTAACGACGCTGGTGCCAGCACATACGGTTACTTCGGTCTTTACGGCCTGGGTGGTATGTACAACGGTCATACCTCTATCGGCATCGCACAGGCTTCTAACTACCAGCTCACATGGGAGACCGTTAGCAAGTTCAACGTAGGTCTTAACATGAGCCTCTTCCGTCGTCTTGATCTTGACTTCAACTTCTACCGCAACAAGACAAGCGATATGCTTATGTCTATTCCTTACTCATACACAACTGGTTTGAGTTCAGGTAAAGGTAACATCGGTGGTATGACTAACACTGGTTTCGAGGTTTCTGCTACTGTACAGCTTATCGCTACAAAGGATATCAACTGGACATTCACTGCTAACGTAGGCTACAACAAGAACAAGATCACAGAGCTGTTCCAGGGCCGTGACGAGTATCTGCTCGCTAACACAGGTCTTAACCTCAAGATCGGACACGCTTACGGTGAGTTCTATTCTGTACGCAATGCTGGTGTTGACCCGCGTACTGGTGAGCCTCAGTGGCTTGACAAGGATGGCAACATCACTAAGATCTTCAACGAGGAGCGCGACGCCGTGTTTACAGGCAAGAACCGCTATGCACCTTGGATCGGTGGTTTCGGCACAAACTTCACATGGAAGGGCTTGAGCGTTATCGCTGACTTCGCATGGGCAGCTGACAAGTGGATGATGCAGAACGACGACTACTTCATCCAGAACGCTAACTTCGCTACCACATGGAACCAGCGCGTAGAGATGCTCAATATTTGGACCAAACCGGGTCAGGTGACAGACATCCCCGCTTACGGATATGACATTCAGCTCGACGACAAGATGATTCAGAACGCTTCGTTCCTCCGTATGAAGACCCTTACAGTGCAGTACGACCTGCCGAAGAAGTGGCTTGCTCCTACTCGCTACATCAAGGGTGTGAAGGTATTCGGTATCGCACGAAACCTCTTCACCATCACTTCATTCGAGGGATACGATCCGGAGCCAGATATCAACGTGGTTCAGTTCAACTATCCTAATACTCGCCAGTTCATGTTCGGTGCTGAGCTGACATTCTAATTTCATTCAAATTAAAAAAAGGATACAATAATGAAGAAGATATATTTATCATTGATGCTTCTCGGAGCGTTGACCTTTACGTCTTGCGACATGGACAAGGCTCCGTATGGCGCACTCGACGAGACCACCGCAATCGAGACAATCAAGGACCTTAGCGCTTTCCGTGTTCAGCTTTACGGAAATCTCCGCAGTGTTACCTCTGGTTCATGGGTTTATACCACTGACATTCAGATGGACCACTTCGACGGTCTTATCTCGAACGGTAACCAGATCGGTATGTTCTCTAAGGGTTCTATCATGCCGAGCGACGGCGACATCACCACCTTCTGGGCAGACTCATATTCCGCTATCGCTACTTGCAACGCCATCCTCGCTAAGTGTGATGAGTTCGCTGCAAAGCCTGAAATTACAGATGCTGATAAGCAGCAGATTGAGCGCTATAAGGGTGAGGCAAAGTTCACACGTGCTTACATGTACCTCTGGCTTGCTGACCACTTCTGCCAGCCTTACACACAGATCAAGGCTGGTCCTGAGGCACAGGCTTCTGGTCTGCCCATCGTTACTACATTCTCTCCTACCAGCGACATAACAAAGTACCCGAGCCGTTCCACATTGAAGGAGACATTCGACTTAATCAATAAGGACCTTTCTGAGGCTTACACAGCTCTCAAGGCTTATGAGGCTACAGACAATAAGGACGTTAAGGACCTCCTTCAGCCTTGCGCAGCTTATCTTTCAAGCTTCGCAGTAGAGGCTCTTCAGGCTCGTGTGGCTCTTCTCACTGCTGACTGGAATACAGCTAAGGCAAAGGCAGAGGACGTTATCAACAACGGTAACTACACTCTCGCTAACCTTCGTAACTATGCTGACATGTGGTCAACAGATGATTGCACAGAGGCTATCTTCCGTCCTACCATGAGTGCTCCGTCTGAGCTTGGTGGATCTATCGGTGGTGTGTTCCTCAGCGACAAACAGACATCTGCATGGTACATCCCGACATACGGCACACTTAGCCTCTATGGTGACGGTGACGTTCGTTTCGAGGCATTCTTCACTATCTATGATAATCTGACCATCCACGGAACAGGTTACGAGGCTTTTGTATTCAACAAGTACCCTGGCAACCCGACTTTGAAGACCGGCGAGATGAATAACTTCGTAAATATGATGAAGCCGCTCCGTCTCTCTGAGATGTATCTTATCTCTGCCGAGGCTGACGCTCGTATGGGCAGCGCTTCCGGTTCACGTCTGAATGAGTTCTGTGCTAACCGTATTGACGGTTATGAGGCTAAGACCTACCCCAATACAACAGAGCTTCTCTCAGACATCTATGCAGAGCGTGAGAAGGAATTCCTCGGCGAGGGTATGCGCTGGTCTGACCTCCGTCGTCTCGGACTTGGCTTCAAGCGTAACGCCAACCACGAGGATAATGCGGAACTCAACAAGTTCGTCGTTAAGGCAGGACGCGGTCTCTCTTATGACGCAGGTGACCATCGCTTCACATGGCCTATCCCGAAGACCGAGATCGATGCTAACCCGAACCTGAAGGGTCAGCAGAATCCTGGCTACTAATAAATGTTCATTAATAACTATTAGCAATTAAACAAATATGAAATACTTCAAGTTATTTTTGCTCGTAGCTGCTGTTGCCTTCTTCGGTTCTTGCAGCGATGACAAAGAGACGCAGAACACAAACAAGGATGTTGTGGTGGAGATGGAAAGCCCCACATTCTCTGCTAAGGAAGGTGCTGGAGCTGTGAAAGTGCCTATCAAGGTTACTGGCAAGACCAACGGCAATGTGTATGTTACATTGGCAGTTAAGGAAGTTGGCGACAACCCTGCAAAGGAGGACGTTCACTACTACGTAACTGACAAGACCATCACTATCTCTGACGAGGTCGGTTATGTTGAGTACAGAGCCGTTGATGATAAGGAGATTAACGATGACCGTACTTTCGAGTTCGAGATTGTAGAGGCTAAGGGCGCTACTATCGGTGCTCAGAATAGCTGTATCGTCACTATCAAGGACAACGACAAGGACCCGTATGATCGTCTTCAGGGTAAGTGGCAGCTCACTGGTAAGGACCAAGATGGTAAAACTGTAAGTTGGAATGTGACCATCACTGAGCCCCAGAAGAAGCTTGATGATGGCAGTGACAATCCTTCTTACGAGTATGAGTATGGTTACTATCTCTATATGAGCGGTCTCCAGGGGCTTTCGACCAGCAAAGCAAGATTCAACTTCTATGCTGATGAAAAGACAGGTCAGGGTTACGTTGCTTTCGACTGTCTCGGCGAATATACTTTGGCATCAGGTCTTAACTTCGGTGACTTCACTGGTTACCTCAAGATTGCCAATGCTGATGGCAGCACCAGCCCTGTAATGGGTAACTGGAATACTGACTTCGATACTGTAACCTTCACTCCTGGTGCTGGTATTGCTTATGCAGTATACGATGCAAGCGACAACTCGCTTAAAGGTTATATGGGTATGACACAGGACATCGTCCTCACCAGAAAGTAATAATTATCTGAATAAAGGAAAAGGCACTATGCCACTGATTCTCATTCTGAGATAAAACGTATAAAAGGAGAGCGAGGTTGTTCTGCCCTATGGTAGAACACCTCTCTCCTTTTTCGTGTTCTAAAGGATGGCATAAAGAGTTCTTAAATTATTTTTAGACAACTTTACAAAACAAATAACAAAATGAAGAAAGGATTACTTACTCTCGGCTTCTGTGCTCTTGCCGGTCTCAGCGCTGTTGCTGTACCTGCAAAGAAGGGCATCTGGAAGCAACTTAAGCTTCAGAACGGCACCACACTGATGGTGGAGCTCAAGGGCGACGAGTTTCTGAGCTATTGGCAGGACGCCAATGGCAATCGTTATGTTCAGCAGGACGACTTCATCGTTCCCGCTGAATTCCCTGCACTTCAGCAGGCAGCTGTTCAGCTTCGCAAGGAGGCTGGCGCTTCAGTCACGAATGCCCGTCGCGCAATGGCAAAGGGTCGTGCAATGAACAATTATGAGGGCGACAAGCGTTGTCTTATCATCCTCGTTCAGTTCTCTGACAAGAGCTTCTCTATGTCAGACCCGAAGTCTTTCTATAATCGCGTTGCTAACGAGAAGGGATTTAGCGAGGGTAACTTCAAGGGATCTGTCAGCGACTACTTCTCTGCACAAAGTCTTGGCAAGCTCAACATCACTTTCGACGTAGTCGGTCCTTACACACTTGGTCCTTATGCCACATACGGAAAGGATGATTACATTAATGGCCAGCGTTATGACGTCAATCCTCAGGGTATGATATCTGCCGCTTGTGCTTCAGCAGCTGCCGCAGGTGTAAACTTCCAGCAGTACGACTGGGATGGTGACGGTCAGGTGGAAGAGGTTTACGTAATCTACGCTGGTGAGGGTCAGGCTACTGGTGGTAGCACAGATACCGTCTGGCCTCACAAGTCGCAGCTCTCCAAGCCCACAGCTTTCGGCAAGGACGGCACCACAGTTTACGTATATGCTTGCTCCAACGAGTTGAAGGACAGCAAGGGCAATGTGGCTGGTATCGGTACCATCTGCCACGAGTTCTCTCACTGCCTTGGCTATCCAGACTTCTACGATATCAACTACGGCGGCAAGTATGGTATGGGAACATGGGACCTCATGTGCTCTGGTAACTACAACGGTGACGGTTTCCAGCCGGTCGGCTACACAGCTTACGAGCGCTACGCAGCAGGATGGATTGACCCCATCGTTCTCGATGAAGACTGCGATGTTACAGACATGAAGCCGCTCATTGACGGTGGCAATGCTTACATCTATCACAACCCCAGCTACAACGACGAGTATTACATCATAGAGAACCGTCAGCAGAAGGGATGGGACGCTACCATCGCAGCTCCCGGTATCCTCATCAATCACGTCGACTATTCTCCGTATGTATGGTCAAGCAACTGTCCTAACAGTATCGTTAGCGGCGTGAACGATCACGAGCGTATGGTTCTGATACCTGCCGATAATAACCGCACATCAAGCTCTGAGTCAGGCGACGCTTGGCCTTGGGGTAGCAAGAAGAATCTTACCAACGCCACTTCTCCTTATTGCGAGGCTTTCAACGATAACAATGGCTTCAATAAGATGAACATCGGCATCACCAATATGGCTGTTGAGGACGGTGTGGCTTCGTTCAAGTTCTCTAACTACAACAATGGTGGTCCTATTGTAGCGGGAACTCTCCTCAGCGATAACTTCGACCGCTGCGCTGGTACTGGTGGTAACGACGAGAAGGGTTTCATCCCGCCGAAGTTGGCTCAAAAGTTCGCCATGGGCGAGTTCTTGCCCAGCACTCCGGGTTGGGAAGGCACATTCATGAAGGGTGCTTACATGTGTGCTCGTGTTGGTAACACATCAGCAACTCAGGCACAGATCAAGACTCCGCTTATCAACCTCGACGAGGCTAACGATGCTGTCTTGACATTCAAGGGTGCACCTTACGGTAATGACGGCACCAAGCTGACCATCACTGTTGAGGGTGACGGCGAACTCGGACAGAAGGAATTCACTATGACCTACAACCAGTGGACTGAGTTCAATACCACTCTGAAGGGTAAGGGTAAGGTTCGCCTCGTCATCCAGGGCGAGAAGCGTTACTTCCTTGACGACGTTCTGGTTGTTCCTGCTACTACTGGCATCAGCGGTGTTACTGCTGACAAGCCGAATCTCAAGGGCCGCATCTACACCACTTCAGGTGTGTACGTAGGCACAGACTTCGACGTTCTCCCGCAGGGCGTTTACGTCGTTAACGGCAAGAAGGTTGTGAAGTAATATCACAAAGGATATATTATAATAAAAGGAGAATGGGCTGTATGAGAAACTCTCACAGCCCATTCTCCTTTTTTGTTGGAATCAATTCTTGCCACGCTTCGTCGCACGCCATACCAGCACCCCGATTCCCACTACTGCGCCTAATGTTGCTCCGAGGCTGTTGGCGGCGAAGTCCATCCAGTCTCCGCTGCGTCTGCCACCCGTGCAGTTCGCTTGCAGAATCTCTATCGTTCCACTCATCACCACTGGCGCCAACCATGCGAGGAGGAAGAGCTTTAGTCTGGAGGTTGGGGGCTTGCTTGTCACACCCTCCTCGATGCTCACCACCTTCTGCGAGAAACGGTGCGGATCGTGGCGGCGGATATACTCCAACCATATCGTTGCGCACGTGCCGCCATACATCGCTATGTGCACCCACTTGTCTATCATCGTGACATCGTCAAGCGGCGTGGAAGGTACGGTTGCGAAGCAGAGCACCCATATTATCAGAATGTAGAAAGAAGAAACGGGGTAGTGTTTTACTAAATGTTTCAGATATTCCATATTTACTTTCGATTATGATGCAAAAGTAAATAAAAATTCATACATTTGCATCGAAAATCAAGTTATTATGTCAGAACAAAGAGTAAATTTTGGAAGTAAGCTGGGCATGGTGCTCGCCACCGCCGGCTCAGCAGTAGGATTGGGTAATGTGTGGCGCTTCCCTTATATGGCAGGTCAGAACGGTGGTGCCACGTTCATCATCATCTATATTGTCTGCGTCCTATTGCTTGGCTTGCCCTGCATTCTCGGCGAGTTCATCATCGGCAGACATGGCGCTGCCAACACAGCCCGTGCCTATTCGCGCATCTCCGGCGGCAGTCCCTGGCGCTTCGTCGGCTATATGGGCGTGCTCACCGGTTTCCTCATCACGGGCTATTATGCCGTAGTGTCGGGATGGTGCCTCCAGTATATCTTCGCCTCGTTTATGGGCGAACTCAATGGCGACCCTGCATACATATCGCATTACTTCGCCGACTTCTCCTCCTCCCCACTACGTCCCGTCTTGTGGACCGTAGCCATCCTTGCCGCCACCCACTTCATCATTATCCGTGGCGTGCGTCAAGGCATTGAGCGTGCGTCAAAGGCTATGATGCCAACGCTCTTCATCCTCCTCCTCATCGTCGTAGTCAGCTCTTGCATGTTGCCCGGTGCGTCCAAAGGTGTCGAGTTTCTTTTCCGTCCCGACTTCTCCAAGATGAACGGCAGCATGCTCCTCGCCGCCATGGGTCAGTCGTTCTATTCGCTGTCCATCGGTATGGGCTGTCTCTGCACCTTCGCTTCTTACTTCTCGCGCCAGACCAATCTGGTGCGCTCCGCTGCCAACATCATTGCCATCGACACCTTCATCGCCATCCTTGCCGGCCTTATGATTTTCCCTGCCGCATTCTCCGTTGGCATCAACCCCGACAGCGGTCCTTCGCTCATCTTCATCACCCTGCCCAACGTTTTCCAGCAGGCATTCGCCTCAATGCCCCTCATCGGCACGCTTGTTGCTGTGCTGTTCTATATACTTTTGTCGCTTGCAGCCCTCACGTCGCTCATCTCCCTGCACGAGGTCAGCACCGCTTTCCTCAGTGAGGAGTTCCGCATGCCTCGTCCCCGCGCCGCCCTTGTCATCACCGTAGTGTGCAGCGTCATCGGCGCCTTCTGCTCCCTCTCCATCGGCGGCAGAGACTGGCTTGTGGTCTGCGGCAAGTCGCTCTTCGATGTCTTCGACTTCGTGACAGGTCAGCTCCTGCTCCCCTTCGGCGGCTTCCTCACCTGCATCTATCTCGGATGGTTTGCGCCAAGAAATACAGTTCGCGACGAGTTCACCAACTGGGGCACCCTCTCCGGACGCTTCTTCAGCCTCTATCTGTTGTTGGTCCGCTTCGTCTGCCCAATATGTATCATGCTGATTTTCCTCAATCAGTTAGGATTAATAGGCTAATATAAAATCATTATGGAAAAGCTATATCCCGACCTTATGTCGGGCAAGAAGATTATGTACGTTCACGGATTTGCCTCTTCGGCACAGTCCGGCACAGTAGAGATGCTCCGCCATCTCATGCCCAACGCCACCGTTGTGGCACGCGACATCCCCATCCATCCCGAGGAGGCGATGGCTATGCTCCGCTCCATGGCGGACGAGGAGCAGCCCGACCTTATCATCGGCACGTCAATGGGCGGTATGTATACAGAACAGCTACACGGCTTCGACCGCATCCTTGTCAATCCCGCTTTTGAGATGGGCGAGACGATGTCGAAGTTCACCGGCAAGCAGGTCTTCCAGAATCCCCGTCTTGACGGCGTGCAGGAGTTCATGGTCACCAAGGGTCTGATAAAGGAATACACAGAAGCCACCACGCATTGCTTCTCTTCCGAATCGTTGGCAGAACCAGATCGCGTCTACGGTCTTTTCGGCGATGCCGATCCCGTGGTCCACACCTTCGACCTCTTCCGCAGCCATTATCCCAATGCCATCACTTTCCACGGCGAACATCGTCTGACCGACAAGATAGCCATGCACTATCTGCTGCCGCTCATCCGCTACATCGACGACCGCCAGGAGAAGCGTGAGCGTCCAGTTGTCTATATCGACATCCAGACTCTTCGCGACAGCTACGGACACGCCACCGCTTCCATGCACAAGGCTTACGAGGTATTGCTCGAACATTACAATGTCTATATCCTCGCCCCGTCGCCCTCCAACGCTCCCGAGCAGATGGTGGCAGACATGGCATGGGTGGAGGAGTATCTGAGTGCTCCGGCTTGGGGACACGTACTCTTCACCAATGAGCGCCAGCTCATCTATGGCGACTACCTCGTTGCTCCCACACCGCAACCCGAGTTTATGGGCACCACGATAGAGTGGGGCAGCGACGACTTCAAGACATGGGAGGAGATAATCGTCTTCTTCGACCGACTTGGAGGACAATAACCTCCGACCAGCTACTAACCCCGGACGTAATTCATTCAGCCATGAACATCCTTAACTTCATAAAGAACTGGACCCTTCCCGTGTCTATCGGCACGGGTATAGGGGTCTATCTCATTTTTGCGCTCATCCCTGCCCTTGACGGATTCGCTACCAAAGCCGAGCCTGTCTTTGAGACGCTCCTCCCCGTGTTTATGTTCTGCGTGCTCTTCGTGACGTTCTGCAAGGTGGACTTCCGCAAGATGCGCCCCGTGGCATGGCATTGGTGGGTGGCTGTCTTTCAGGTGCTCTGCGTATTGGCAGTGATGGCTGCTATCCTTGCCTTGGGTCTGCATGGTCGCACTTTAGTTCTTGCCGAGGCATTGCTGACGTGCATCATCAGTCCGTGTGCTTCTGCTGCCCCCGTTGTGACGCAGAAGCTTGGCGGCAACCTTGAGGAGATGACCACTTACACGTTCCTCTCCAACTTCATCACCGCCCTTCTCATCCCCATCTGCTTCCCGATGCTCGACGAGGGAGCCGACATCGGCTTCATCACCGCTTTCTCCCTTATATTATATAAGGTGTTCACGGTGCTGGTCATCCCGATGTTGCTTGCCTACATCGTCAAGCATTACATGCACGGTCTGTGCCGTCGCATTGTCTCCGTCAAGGATATCTCTTATTATCTCTGGGGTTGCTCCCTGCTCATCGTCTCGGGCACGACGATGAAGAACATCCTTCACGCCCAGACCTCCGTCTCCTTCCTCCTCCTCATAGCCCTTCTCTCCCTCGTGCTCTGCCTCTTCCAGTTCGGTTGCGGTCGTGCCATTGGCAGACGCTTCGGTGTTACGGTCAATGCGGGTCAGGGATTGGGTCAGAAGAACACAGCCTTCGCCATCTGGATAGCCTGCACCTATCTCTCACCACTCTCCTCCGTAGGTCCAGGCTGCTACATCCTATGGCAGAACATCATCAATAGCTGGCAGATATGGCGTGCGGCGAAGCGCCGCCAATTAATAACTACTAATTAAAAAATAATAATTGGTTATGGGAGGCAGGGCTTTGACAAAAACATATAAAAACACAAACTGTAATTTATCTGCGAGATGAATTAACAACGAAAGTATATATAAATATATATTGCCTTAGACGGCGCCGCTCGGCTTTGCCGCTTTCATAGCGTAGCGGAGAAAGAACAACGATTTTTCTCTAACGAATTTAGGCTGTATTCACAAGCAGATGAAGCAAACTTAGGAGGCTATGGCGTCTCGCCGTAGCCACGCAGCCTACCATAGCAGACCCCAATCTGCGCCGTGTCCCGATGGGACACGTATCTATCAGAAACCCACTGCAAGCTCCGAAGGAGCGCAGCTGTGGGATAAGCATCCCCTCTCCCTCTCTTGGTTCCGCGAAGCGGGACCGACTATCATCCTCAATATCATACAGGATGTGTAAGTCCCCCCTTCGGGGAACTATATTTAGATGGAGCTGACGCACGTACCCACAGCTGCGCTGCTTCGCAGCTTGCAGTGGGTTTCATGATATAGGTCCCGCTCCGCGGAACTCGCAGCTGTAATACGTAACTTAGTACCATCAGCTCATACTCAATCTGCTCGCGTCCGTGGGTGCGTGGTTACCAATGTTTTGCTGTACGTGGGTGCGGGGCTATGGCGAGACGCCATAGCCTCCTATGTTTGTAACGGCTGCTTGTAAAACTTATGTATCCCTTTGTCTGCTCCTGCATTCCTGGGGATATAAACAAAAAAAACGGATAAGTCATTTGACTTATCCGTTTCGTTGTGGGCGCTGAGGGATTCGAACCCCCGACCCTCTGCTTGTAAGGCAGATGCTCTAAACCAGCTGAGCTAAGCGCCCTTGCTTTATTGCTTTCGTAAAAGCTTTGTTCTTAAAAGCGATTGCAAAGGTAGTGAGTTTTTCTGTAACCTCCAAACTTTTCTGCAACTTTTTTTATCTTTTTCCGAAAAAAAAGTGATTTTGCCGCTTTCCCCCTCATATAATCATGCCATATTAGTGGAAAAACGATTGTGAGAGAGATATCCGAAAAAACTTATTTACCATCTTCTTGTTGAATAATATTATTTAATATGTTGATATCCAATTTTTAACAACCTTACTTTGTTGCTGTACATTTGTCAATATCTATAATATAATTCTAACAAAATGTATGTTTTGTTCTGTGAAATGTTGATATTTTGTTGGTGGTATCGTTTAATTTCCCTAAATTTGTCGCCGTGCTTTTAAACATTTCTAACAAAATTCAGTATTTTATGGGAAAAAGATCTTCAACTCTCCACAAGGCTGCAAGTCTGTTGCTCGCTTTGTTAGTGATGCCTGCTGTGCAGTGTCTCGCTCAGTTGAACACACGTAAGCCAGCGTCCAGCGCTTCGGCTCCTAATCGTCAGGCGCCCCTCGTCATCAAGAAGGCGAACGGCACCACGAAGACCGCTTACGGTGTGCTCGGATTCGACCTGACCGACGGCAATATGCTTAACGGACTTGTCAGCTTCCCCTTCACAGAGGGTGTCCGCTTCAGTCTGGTAAAGTATTTTGGCGATGCCAACCATGATGTCACAGCCGGTGCATACGCTGAGCGCTACTACTATGCAGAGCTTACGCAGACCGACCTTACCACGCAGAAGATGATTCCCGTGGAACTGATTCGTTACGACATAGAGAAGGATGTTACTGAGTCGGTAGGCGAGCTTTCGGGCTACACCAGCCACATCAACGATATGTCGTATGACTATAGCACGAAGACTATGTATGCCATCTCTGTTCTCAACGACGCATACACACAGCTCTTCACCATCGACCTCAACACTGCCGAGAGCAAGCTCGTTGCCGACCTTGACCGTCGCTTCTTCACGCTTGCCTGCACCTATGAAGGACAGCTTTACGGCATCTCTTTCGAGGGAGATTTCTGCAAGATTGACAAGACCAATGGCAATGTCACAGTTGTGGGCGCCACCGGATGGCATCCCACATACTATCAGAGTATGGAGTTCGACCATTCTGACGAAACTCTCTACTGGGCTGCCAACCTCATGGGCGGAACCGACTTCGACGACTGCATCGCTACTGTCGATATCAATACAGGTGCTGTTCAGAAGGTGGCTTCCGTTGGCAACAGCCCGCAGATAGCCGGTCTCTACGTTCCGTTTGCCGCTTCTGAAAAGGGCACGCCGTCCGCAGTCAGCGACTTCGAGTGTGTTCCAGGTGCGAACGGCGCTACCACCGTCGCGCTCTATTGGATGAACCCCACACAGACCTTCGACGGCAAGGAGCTTACTGCTCTTACTGACATCAAGGTTTATCGTGACCGCGAACTTATCAAGACATTCGAGAATCCCGAAATAGGCGAGGAGATGTCTTACACTGACGACCTCGGCGACGTGAAGGGTGGCTATCATTTCTATTCTGTAGTGGCTTCCAACTCTGTAGGCGAGGGTGCCGAGGAGAAGGTACGCATCTTCGTGGGTCGCGACATTCCTGCTGATATCACCACTCTTACTCTCCAGCATGACGGTTATGACAAGGCTGTCATCTCTTGGAATCAGCCCGAGTTAGGTCCTAACGGAGGTTACGTTGACGCTTCTTCTCTTTCTTATAAGGTAGTGCGCAAGCCCGACGGTCGCGTTATCGCCGATGGTCTTAAGCAGACCACCGTATCTGACGAGAACATCTCGCCCGTAAGTCAGTATTCTTATTCTGTTGTGGCTTCCAACGCCGATGGCGAGAGCAATGCTGTGGAGACCGAGACCCGCGTCTTCGGTCCTGCTTACTCAATGCCCGTGACATTCGATTTCACAGCTTTCGATGCTGACAACTCTTGGACAGTTATGGATGCCAATAAGGATGGTTACGCATGGATGTGGACCAAGGTTTCTTCCGGCGACCGTGTCATGGGACATCAGGCTTCCAGCACAGCCGTTTCTGACGACTGGCTCATCAGCTATTACATGCCTTTCGAGAAGGACGCCACATACCGTGCAGAGATGGAGCTTCACGCTTACAGCGCTGACAAGCTCGAGTTTGCTCTCCTTGACGAGATGTATACAGTAAAGCCTGCTCAGGTCCTCGACACCGTTACCATCAAGGGCAACCGCGACAAGCAGCGTATCGGCGTTGTCTTCAAGGCAGAGTCTGACGGCTATAAGAACCTTGGCATCCACGCTCTCTCTCCGATGCGTGCCGACTGGCTCGAGGTGTTCAATCTTAGTGTGAAGAAGGCAGAGAAGTCTAACCTTGCTGCCGTTTCAATCAGCGGTCCTGAGAAGCCGATGGCAAAGAAGGAAAGCGTCTATACTGTTCGCGTTGAGAACCGTGGTACTGACAAGGCTTACGCTTATCGCGTCACTCTCGTCGACAAGAACGGTGAGGAACTCAATCATAAGGACGTTGCCGTTACTCTTAACAGCGGCGAATATGCAGACGTTGAGGTGGCATGGACACCGCAGGTGGCCGACACTACAGCCATTTGTGGCGTTGTTCGCACATGGCCTGACGACGAGTATGCAGACGACAATACTACAGACTATATGACTGTCATCGTACGCGAGGCATTTGATGGTGACGTTGTAGGTATCGGCCTTGAGTCTTCTTCAACAGCCAGCTCTTCACCGTTCGACCTCTCTAACCAGTATGCAGCAGCCCTCAACATCTATTCTGCTGACGAAATCGGTGAGAATAAGGACATGCTCATCCAGAAGTTGGCTTGGCCGTATGACGCCCTTTATCAGTACAGCGACGTGGAGACAATCCCCGTACGCATCTATCTCGCCAACACCGACCTTACCAACACTAAGGACGGATGGATTCCTGAGGAACAGCTCACTCTCGTTTACGACGGCATCACAAGCATCGCACAGAAGAGCACTGGTGATCTGACCATCGCTCTTGACGAGCCGTTCAAGTATGAGGCTGGCAAGAACCTCGCAGTCCTCACAGCAGTTAACTGCGACACATATTGTCCTTACGTAAGCTTCAGACAGTACAACAGTCCGCTCGAAGGCAACGCCGCTTATGAGTGGGGCAGCTATTACGCTAAGCAGTGGTTCGACTTCACACAGGTTGGTCATCAGAACTACTACTCACGTACTGCAAGTATCATGATTTACATGACTGATGCCAAGACCGATGGTATTACTTCTGCCAATACTGCAGCTGTTGCCGGCACCGCTTACACCGTATCTGACGTGGCTGGCAGAGTAGTGGCAACAGGCGTCTTCTCAGAGCAGGGCACTGTCTACACAAGCGGTCTCCAGCGCGGCGTCTATGTAGTTAGCTACAAGGTGGACGGCAAGCGTCAGGCTATGAAGATCAGCGTTAATAAGTAAAATGTAGTGTCGGACGGCGGACGCCGTCCGACACAATATTTGCATTTCTGATGCTCAATACTATGAGTTGAGCGCACGAAGAAATCTTTGGTGCGAAATTTTTGAGTTTTGAGCGTTTTGAGATAACGTGCTTATACATAGTGCGTTATGTGGTTTTCTGACGAAACACTATGAAATCCAGCTCTCAAATGAGCCACTTTTTGCTGCAATAGCGCCACTTTTACACTCTAATAGTGCCACTTTTATCATGCAATAGCGCCACTTTTACACTCTAATAGTGGCACTATTGTAGTGTAAAAGTGGCGCTATCGTTAAGCTCGGGTGCTGTTTGCACAGCAAAACACCATAAAAACAGCTTTTTGATTCTCTAGAATTGATTTTTATTTTGTAACATGTTTTTACTCTTTGTACGATATTTGCATTTAAGGTAAATATGTAATCTCACCCGTATTCTTGTGTTTTTATTTGTTTTTCCCGCTTATGGGCGCGTGCTGTGCACAAACAAAAGGCTTTACGTCAGGTTGTCGAGAACTTGTTCTCGTAAGACCTGACGTAAAGCCTTTTGTTTAAACCCGTTTAGGGTTTGCGCCCGTAAGCGGATTGTGGATGAATGTTTTTGTTAAAGCCCTGCCTACGAGATTAAGCAAACCTACTAATTCAAAAACTCTTATTCCGCCAGCGTAAAGTCGAGCTGTTTCTTTTCGAGGTTGGCACTTGCCACCTGGATGCGGACAGGATCGCCAAGCTGGTACTTGTGGTGATGGCGACGGCCAACGAGACAGTAGTTGCGCTCGTCGAAGTCGTAGTAGTCGTCATCGAGGTCACGCATCGGTACCAGACCCTCGCAGTGGTTCTCGTCAATCTCGCAGTAGATGCCGTACGACTGGATGCCGGAGATGTGAGCGTCATACACGTTGCCTATGCGCTCCGACATAAACTCCACAGCCTTATACTTGATGGAGTCGCGCTCAGCGTTGGCAGCAATCTGCTCCATCTCGCTCGAGTGTTCGCACAGCTCCTCGTAATGCTCCTTGTTAGCAGAGCGTCCGCCCTGCTGATAACGCGTCAGCAGACGATGAACCATTGTGTCAGGGTAACGGCGGATAGGCGATGTGAAGTGCGTGTAATAGTCGAATGCCAGACCGAAGTGACCCGTGTTATGGATGGAGTATTTAGCCTTCATCATCGCACGCAGCGCCACCGTCTGAATGAGGTTCTGCTCACGCTTGCCCTCACATGCGTCCATAAGAGCGTTCAGCGAACGCGCCATCGCACCCTTCGTGCCGTCCGTCTTCACCTTATATCCGAACTTCACCACAAACTCACGCAGCGTCTCTAATTTTGTGGGGTCGGGATTGTCATGCACACGATAGGGTAGGGTCTTCGGCTTCTTGCCCTTCGCCACCTTGCCCACGCTCTCCGCCACGGTGCGGTTGGCGAGAAGCATAAACTCCTCGATTAGCTTGTTGGCGTCCTTCGAGCGCTTGAAGTAGCAGCGGATGGGCTTGCCCTTCTCGTCCACGTCGAAGTGAAGCTCCTCACGGTCGAACCTTACCGAACCGTTCTTGAATCGTGCTGCACGCAGCTTCTTAGCCAGTCGGTCCAGCGTGATCAGCTGGTCAGCGTTCTCGCCCTTATATCCTCCCTTGGGAGCCTTCGGCGCCGGTTCGCCCGTTCCGTCCACCACGCCATTGTCCTCCAACAGCTGCTGCACCTCCTCGTAGGCATAGCGGCGGTCCGACTTGATGACCGTGTGCACGATGCGATAATCCTTCACCTCCGCGTCGTCGTTGAGAGTGAAAATCACGGAGAACGCCAGCTTCTCCTCGTCAGGTCGGAGCGAGCAGATGAAGTTGCAGAGACGTTCGGGCAGCATCGGTATGGTACGGTCGACGAGATACACGCTTGTGGCACGCTTCACCGCCTCCTTGTCAATGACCGAACCCTCCTTCACGTAATGGCTCACGTCGGCGATATGCACGCCCACCTCCCAGAGGCCGTCCTTCAGCTTCTTGATGGACAGCGCGTCGTCGAAGTCCTTGGCATCCTTCGGGTCGATTGTGCACGTGAACGTGTCGCGGAAGTCCTCGCGCTCGGCATAGTCCTCCGGCGTTATCTCTGCGGAAATCTTCTCCGCAGCCTCCTCCACGTTCTTCGGATACTTATACGGCAGGCCGTACTGCGCGAGGATGGTGTTCATCTCCACGTCGTTGTCGCCCGACTTGCCCAGCACGTCCGTCACCTCACCGATCATGTTGCGGTGGTCAGCGTCCGGCCATTCCATAATCTTCACCACCACGTTGTCGCCCTCCTTGGCGCCCTTCAGCTTGCGTCGCGGAATGATGATGCTGTTGGCGAGTACGTTAGACGGCGAGATGAGCGTCGCGAGGTCGTGGTCGATGGAGATTCTTCCTACGAACGTCTCCTTCGCTCTATGCAGAATCTCGATGACCTGCGCCTCCTTTATATGGTTCTTGCGACGTGCCATGCACGAGAAGCGCACGCGGTCGCCGCTGAGCGCCCACATCGAGTTGCGCTCTGCCACGAATATCGGCTTGTCGCTGCCGTCCGGCGTAATGGTGTTCTTGCCGTTGGTCTTGCGCAGGAAGACACCCTCCTGCACCTGTCCCTTCATATTCAGCTGGTATGAGTTGTCCGACACCTTCGTGATGAAGTCGTCCCATGCCATCTCTTCCATAATGTCAATGGCAAGCATCTTCAGCGGGTGCGTGTCGAGATGCAGGCTTCTGAAGATCTCCTTAAAGGACATCGTCTTGCCGGGATTCGAGGAGAAGAGCTCCTCCAGCTTCGGTGCGAGCTGTTTCTTTGTCAGGCGTTTGCCTCCTTTCTTTCCTTTTCCCATGGTTTTATCTTTTTAGTATATACTATGCAAATAAACAAAAAAGTTTTGAGATATCAATGTCCCAGAGCGCTAAATTTATGTTACAAACGAATTAATCTTCAATAAAATCGTCTATTCGTCCAAATCTTGCTATCTTTGCAAGCGATTATGTACCAATTATCATAATGACTAACAAGATACTTATAACCGGTGCCAGCGGTTTCATTGGCAGTTTTATTGTTGAGGAAGCCCTGAACCGTGATATGGAGGTATGGGCGGCGGTGAGAAAAACCACCTCACGACGTTACCTCAAGGACAAGCGAATAAATTTCATCGAACTCGACTTCAACTCCAAGGATGAGCTGAAGCGACAACTTGCAGACCATCAGTTTGACTACATAGTGCATGCTGCTGGAGTGACTAAGTGCATAGACAAGGCCGACTTCCGACGCATGAACACCGAGGGAACAAAGCATTTCGTGGATGCCATCATCGAGCTTGGCATGCCCATAAAGCGATTTGTCTTCCTCAGTTCGCTCAGCGTCTACGGAGCCATACACGAACGGCAGCCTTATCAGGACATCACCGAGAACGACTGTCCGCACCCTAACACGGCGTACGGCAAGAGCAAGCTGGAAGCAGAACGCTATCTCGACTCCATCGGCAACGACTTTCCGTACATCATCCTCCGCCCCACGGGAGTGTACGGACCGCGTGAGAAAGACTATTTCCTCATGGCGGAGAGCATCAAGAAGCACGTCGACTTTGCCGTCGGCTTCCGTCGTCAGGACATCACCTTCGTGTATGTGCTGGACGTGGTGCAGGCGGTGTTTCTCGCCCTCGACCGCGGCATGAGCGGACGCAAATATTTCCTTTCGGACGGCGACGTCTATCAGTCGACTGAATTCTCCGACCTGCTGAAGAAAGAGATGGGCGTGAAGTGGATGCTCCGCATTGTGGCTCCCGTATGGGTGCTGCGCGTCATCACCTTCTTCGGCGAGCGCATAGCACGCATCACGAAGAAGCCCATAGCACTGAACGACGACAAGTTTAACATACTCCGTCAGCGCAACTGGCGCTGCGACATCGAGCCGACAATGGACGAGCTCGGCTACCATCCCCACTACAAGCTGAAGGACGGCGTGCGTCTCGCGGTGAAGTGGTATAAGGAGAACGGATGGTTGTAAGAGGAGACCATATAGATAACCCAGAGAAAAATAATGAAATTCATAAAACAACTCTTCGCCATCGAGGCGAATCCCAAGCGTGGGCTGATGGCACTTGAGTGGCTGGTGCTGGCATACGCCACGTTCACGCTTCTCATCACCCTCTTCACTTTCACGACACTGCCCAATCCCGAAGCGATGATATGGGGACGCGTGCGTGCCGTGGCAATGACCTTGGCATTGTGGCTTGTCTACAGGCTCGTGCCCTGCCGCCTGACCCGCTGTGTGCGCGTCGTGGCGCAGATGTCGCTCCTTGCATGGTGGTATCCCGACACGTATGAGATCAATCGTATGTTCCCCAACCTGGACCACGTGTTCTGTCATTGGGAGCAGCAGCTCTTCGGATTCCAGCCAGCCATAAGCTTCGTCTCCACATTCTCGTGGCCCGTCTTCTCGGAGCTGATGAGCCTTGGCTATACGAGCTATTATCCGATGATAGCCCTTACGACGTTCTTCTATTTCGTCTGCCGTTACAACGAGTTTGAGAGAGCTTCGTTCGTGGTGCTGGCGTCGTTCTTCATCTTCTATGTGGTGTTCATCTTCGTGCCCGTCGCAGGACCTACGTTCTATTATAAGGCAGTGGGCATGGAGAACATCATGTCAGGCGTATTCCCTGCCGTCGGCGACTACTTCAACACCCATCAGGAATGTCTGCCCACACCCGGATATACGCAGGGCTTCTTCTACGACCTCGTGGAGGACGCCAAGGCAGCAGGAGAGCGCCCCACGGCAGCCTTTCCCTCATCACACGTAGGCATCGCCACCGTGTGCATGCTGCTTGCCTGGCACACCCGCAACCGTCGCCTGCTCTACGTCATGGCACCCTTCTACGTGCTGCTCTGCTTCTCCACGGTGTACATCCAGGCACACTACGCCATCGACGCTTTGGCTGGTCTGGTAAGCGGCACATTCCTCTTCGCCGTCCTAATGTGGGCGACAAGAAGGCTGAAGTATTGACAACCATAAAAACGACATAACCCCTAAACCCCTTAATGCTTATGAATCCACAACCTTACAAGACGGACGTAGCAGTCCTCATACTCTTCTTTAACCGCCCTGACCATCTGCGCCGCGTGTTCGACGAGGTGCGCAAGGCGCGTCCCTCAAAGCTGTTCCTCTATCAGGACGGACCGCGTGGCGAACGCGATATGCCGGGCATAGAGGCTTGCCGCCGCGTCGTGGAAGACATCGACTGGCAGTGCGAGGTGCACCGCAAGTATCAGGAACGCAACTTCGGTTGCGACCCGTCGGAATATATCTCGCAGAAATGGGCTTTCTCCATTGTGGACCGTTGCATCGTCCTCGAGGACGACGACGTGCCGTCGCAGTCGTTCTTTCCCTTCTGCAAGGAGATGCTCGACCGTTATGCCGACGACGAGAGAGTGTGGATGATTGCCGGATTCAATCCCGAGGAGCAGGTCAATAGTCCTTACGACTATCTCTTCACCTCCGTATTCTCCATCTGGGGATGGGCTTCATGGCGCCGCGTCATCGACACATGGGACCCCACGTACGCCTGTCTGGACGACCCCGATGCGAAGCGCCAGCTGGACGCCGTGATGCGCCAGCGCCGCTACTGCCTCGATACGCTGCGTGCCTGCTATGACCATCGCGCGTCGGGCAAGGAGTATTACGAGACCATCTTCTGGACGTCGATGGTGATGAACTCCGGTCTTGCCATCATGCCGACGCGCAACATGATAAACAATCTCGGAGCCACCGACGGTTCCACACACTATACGGGTTCGCTGCAGACCATGCCGCGCCGCCTCCGCCGCCTCTTTACCATGCAGCGCTTCGAGCTGGACGCCCCCGTCCGCCATCCGCGCTATGTCATAGAGGACGTCGACTTCAAGGAGCAGGTCTATCGCACCTACGCCTACGGTCATCCGCTCATCAAGGCAGGACGATCTATGGAAGAGCTGTGGCTCAACATCCGCTACGGCAATTTCGGCTATATCTTCAAGGCTGTGTCGCGAAGAATAAGGAAAATCTTCGGTCGCGACCGCCACTGGTAATCAATAGTTCTTATGAAACAAAATATGTCGATCTCCGTAGTGATGTGCACATACAACGGTGCATCACGCCATCTTGCAGAACAGCTCGATTCCATCTTCTCGCAGACGCTGCTCCCCGCCGAACTCATCGTTCAGGACGACGGGTCGACGGACAACACCATAGACCTCCTCCACGACTATGCAGCCAAGGCGCCCGAAGGAATGGAGATGCGGATATTCCGCAACGAGAAGCAGATGGGCATCAACGCCAACTTCTTCTCTGCCATGCGCCGTGCCAAGGGCGACCTCATAGCCGTCAGCGACCAGGACGACATCTGGATGCCGACAAAATTAGAGGAGCAGGCGGCAGCGATGGCTGATCCGCACATGATGATGTGCGTATGCCGGTCCGTGCCCTTCTCGGAGAGCGGTGCCGAGGTGCGCTACGATCCGCGCCGCCCCAACTGCAATCTCATCCGCCTTTTCTATGCTTCGATGATGGGGCATTGCCAGATGCTGCGCCGCACGCTGCTCGACTATATCCCCTCCGAAACAGAACATCCCGACATCTATCGCCGCACGTGCTACGACGTGATGACAGCCACGGCAGCGGCTGCTCTTGACGCCATCTGCCTTATCGACCGTGTGCTTGTGCGCCAGCGCCGTTATGCTGAGGCTGCCACGTATGTGGGAGTGGACGCCCATCGTGTCCGCCAGGCAGACAACGCCCTCTATATGGTGTGGTACGGCATGTGTCATTGGCATAAGGTGAAGCCGTGGATGCGCCAGCACTTCGCCGCCCGCCTGACGTTCATAGAGTGGGTATGGCGACATGAGAAGGCTGGCAAGCTGGACGTTCGTGACGGCGTCACCACCAACAACCCCATCTATGCCGATGCGCTGAAGCTCCTGCATGCCGAGTGTGGCACGTCGCCCTTCTCCCTCCTCGCCCTGATGCGCATGTACATAAAGTATCGTCACGTCCTCTTCTATACGTACGAGAAAGACCCCGTGGCGCTCCTGCGTGCCCTCCTCCATCCCTTCATGCAGGTGTATAACTACAGGTATCTCGTCCCCCAAAAATAATAAGTACTAAATAAAAAATAATAAGTAAAAAATAATAAATACTAAATAATAACTGATGCACGTCTACTTCTACCACACGCAGAACATCCAGTATTGTCTTGACAGAATGAAGGACGGCGAGTTTCCCTCGCACTTCCTCTATGGCGCCTGCCACCTAAAGGACAACGGCATCGGCGTAGTCTGGCACCGTTCGCCGAAGAAGACGCTCTCCCGTATAGCCACCGCCATTAGTACGGCGTGGCGTGTGCTCACCTGCCGTGAGAAGTATGACGCCGTGTATGCCACGCATTACAAGGGGCTGGAACTCGTGGTGCTCCTCCGTGCCCTCCGTCTCTTCCGCAAGCCCATCATCGTATGGCATCACCAGCCCATTGTCACTTCTCAGAGCCGTTTGCGCGAGCTGGGAGGACGACTCTTCTATCGTGGTTTCGACCGCATGATTTTCTTTTCGCAGAAGCTCGTTGACGATTCGCTTAAGTCGCGCAAGGCAGACCCACGCCGCATGGTTGTGGGACATTGGGGTGCCGATCTCGACTTCTACGACCGCATCTCGCGTTCGGTGGCTGAGGCTCGCCAAGCGTCTGCTCATGAGGGTGGGGCAGAGGCTCCCGTCTTCATTGCCACGGGTAAGGAACAGCGCGACCAGCCCACGCTCATAGAGGCGTTCCGCAACACCTCGCACCACCTTATATTATATATAGGCATCAATGCCGACCCCTCCATCCCCAATCCCAACCTTGACGCCGTGCGCCGCTGCCATCCCTCCGCCAACGTAAAGGTGGTGGAGATATGTGGCTTGCTGCCTTACGAGATAGCGTGCGAGGTGGCAAAGGCATCGTGCGTGGTGATCTGCTGCAAGGAGACCCGTTACACCGCCGGCTTGACCACAGTGGTGGAGGCATTGGCATTGGGATTGCCCATCATCTGCAGCCGCAACCCCCAAATCCCGGTAGACTTCTCCCGCGACGGCTGCGGCATCTCCGTTCCCTACGGCGACGTGGAAGGCTGGCAACGCGCCATCGACTACATCGCCACGCATCCCGAGGAGGCGTGTCGCATGGGAGAGAAAGGCAGACAGATAGCCGAGCGGACATTCAATGATAAGCGCTGCGCAGGGGAGATTGCAGAAGTTATAAAGAGTGTGACGCATAAGTAGCCAAGGCAAACATAGGAGGCTATGGCGTCTCGCCGTAGCCCCGCACCCACGTACAGCAAGTCATTGGTAGCCTCGCACCCACGGACGCGAGCAGATTGAGTATGAGCTGCGGGTTCCGCTGGGCGGGACCTGTATCATGAAACCCACTGCAAGCTGCGAAGCAGCGCAGCTGTGGGTAAATATGCCCCTCCCAAAATGAGTTCCCCGAAGGGGGACTTACACATCCCGTCTGATATTGAGGATGATAGTCGGTCCCGCTTTGCGGAACCAGAAGAGGGAGAGGTGATGCTTATCCCACAGCTGCGCTCCTTCGGAGCTTGCAGTGGGTTTCTGATGGATACGTGTCCCCTCGGGACACGGCGCTGATTGGTGTTCTGCTATGGTAGGCTGCGGGACACGGCGCTAATTGGTGTTCTGTTATAGTAGGCAGCGTGGCTACGGCGAGGACGCCATAGCCTCCTAAGTTTGTATCAGCCTTGGTGCAGTGATTTCCCTCCTGATGGAACTGTTGTATCGGATTTTATCCTTACCTTTGCCAAATATTTCTTTATCAGAGTTTTTTTGGTCAGTTAATCTTCTGAGATATGCAAGCATGGGATGTCTATATCCCGCTTTTATATAAATGTATAAGTCTACTAAATCAAGGTACCTAATAATATAATGAACAAGATAATGAATAATAGAATGAAGCGTTGGTTAGGAGCTTCTGTTCTCTGCCTTGTCATTGGCAGCGGACAGAGCGTCATGGCACAGCAGGTGATTTTCCCGCAGGAAGTGCAAGCCGACAAAGCTCAGTTGGTAAGCCGCTCTAAAGAGTGGACACTGAAGAACGCATTGCTGACAGCCAAGTTTGCCAAAGTTAAAGGCAAGCTGATCTTTAATGGCTGCGAAGAGATGAACCTTAAACCAGGCACCGAACTGTTTAAAGTGGTATTGGGTGACGGTAGCACCTTCACATCCTCAGAGATGGAGCTGGTAAGCGTCGGCACCGAAAATCTCGTCGGCGATAAAAATGCCGTGAAGGGGTCGGACCGCTTTAACGGTAAAGCCCTTAAAGCCGTGTTTAAGAAGGGAGATCTCAATATCGTATGGCATGCAGTGCTGCGTGACGGAAGCCACTATCTGCGCACCACCCTTGACGTGTCTGCCGATAAAGACATTGCCATGCAGTCCATAACACCTATGATCTACAATGTGGACAGCTATAAGGCGCAGAGCGTGCCGGAGGTGGTTGGTAATACACGCGGCGCGCTTATTGCCAGCAATAAGATATTCGCAGGTCTTGAAACTCCTATGGGCGTAAACTCCGTTGAGGTGGAAGACACTATGTCTGCTACAGCCGATGTGCCTATGCAGGGTTATTGGCGCCGCAATACTACGCTTAAGAAGGGTCAGCCGTGGGAGGTCAGCTCCGTTGTAGGATTGGTGGCTCCCGGTCAGGCACGTCGTTCGTTCTTGGCTTATAGCGAGCGTGAACGTGCAGTGCCTTGGCGTGCGTTCCCCTTATACAATTCGTGGTATGAGCTAAACATCGACCGCAACAATGCCGTAGGTAATAACGGTGTGTATGATGCTTCTGACCTCAAGAACACAAAGGGCGACTACTCGGAGAACATGACATCCACACAGTGCGCAGACGTGGTGAAGCACTGGAAGGACAAGTTCTATGACGTGTATGGCAAGGCACCCTATGCTTTCGTTTTTGACGATGGTTGGGATGCTTACGGCACATGGACTTTCAATCCGAACTTCCCCAATGGCTTCGCTGATGAAGACCGTCTGGCTAAGAGCATGGGTGTGGGCATCGGTGCATGGCTCGGTCCGGTAGGCGGTTACGGCGGTAGCGGCACTTATCGTCGCAAGTATTGGGAAAACCGTGGCGGTATGCAGTTGAGCAATGAGGCATATTACAACTACTTCATCGACTGCTGCAACAACATGATTGATAATTACGACTTCCGCTTCTTCAAGTTTGACGGCATCAGCGCACAAGGTACAGCCTTCGGACCTGATGAGGGCGACACCGGCATTGAGAATGCTGAAGGAATCATCAGCATAGAACGCGCCGTGCGCAAGACACGTCCCGACATATTCTTTAATACTACCGTGGGTACATGGGCTTCGCCATTCTGGTTCCATTATAGCGATGCTATATGGCGACAGGATGCCGACTGCTCGTATATCGGCAATACGGGAACAGACCGTGAACAGTGGATAACCTATCGTGACCACATGGTTTATAAGATCTTCACGCAAGGTTCGCCGCTCTGTCCTATCAACACTTTGATGACGCACGGACTCATCCTTAGCGAATATGGCAAACCATACACTCCGAGCGACTATAGCTATGACGGTGTGTTGCGCGAGATGCGTTGTGCTTTTGGCTGTGGCTCGGGTATGGTGGAGCTATACACCGACTATAAGTTGATGGACCAGATTGAGGACAACGAGGGCAAGGCTGGCGCTCTGTGGAAAGACTTGGCAGAATGTATGGATTGGCAGCAGCGTAATGCTGACGTGCTGCCCGATATTCACTGGGTGGGCGGCAACCCATGGGACGGTACTCAGGTGAACGTCTACGGTTGGGCTGCTTGGAATGGCAAGAAGGCAACCGTCACCCTTCGCAATCCCGACGTGAAGGAACGTCAGTTCACCACTACGCTCCGCGAAATGCTCGACATCCCTGCATACATTCAGACCACCGTCACGCTCCGCAGCTCGTTTGCAGACCAGAAGGTGGCGGTAGAAGGAGGACTGAAGGGTATAGAGGTGAATAAGCCCATCAACATCGACGACCAGCTTACCCTAAGCTTCCCCGCCTCCACAGTCTTTGTGTTTGAGGGCACAGACAATGGCAACTTCAACTTTGCTGCCGTGCATTAAGAAAAATTTATACAGCAGCAAAAGCAAACATAGGAGGCTATGGCGTCTCGCCGTAGCCCCGCACCCACGTACAGCATTATGGTAGCCCACCCCACGTACAGCAATATATTTTGTTATAGTAGGCTGCGTGGCTACGGCGAGACGCCATAGCCTCCTAAGTTTGTGTTGCTGCTTATTGTTATACAAACAACAAAGGATATAATCACCCACGGACGCGAGCAGATTGAGTATGAGCTGATGGTACTAAGTTACGTATTACAGCTGCGAGTTCCGCGGAGCGGGACCTATATCATGAAACCCACTGCAAGCTGCGAAGCAGCGCAGCTGTGGGTAAATATGCCCCTCCCAAAATGAGTTCCCCGAAGGGGGACTTACACATCCCGTCTGATATTGAGGATGATAGTCGGTCCCGCTTTGCGGAACCAGAAGAGGGAGAGGTGATGCTTATCCCACAGCTGCGCTCCTTCGGAGCTTGCAGTGGGTTTCTGATGGATACGTGTCCCCTCGGGACACGGCGCTGATTGGTGTTTCTGCTATGGGAGGACACGGCGCTGATTGGTGTTTTGTTATGGTAGGCTGCGTGGCTACGGCGAGACGCCATAGCCTCCTAAGTTAGTATCTGACTTGGTGTAGACGAAGCCGAGAACAATTCCTAACTCCTAATTCCTAATTCCTAATTCCTAATTCGGTGCCACGCACCGCGTTATGTTAATAATGTTAATAAAGTTAAATATATTGCGTGCGTTTGTTTTTATTACGTGCTTTTTGATTAATTTTGCAAAAGAAAACGATATAATAATAAAAACCTAAGATGCTGACCGATATTTCATCGAACTTTTTTAAAAACTACTAAGGAAATATTAGTGGTATTGATTGGATGTGTATTGAGAAGCCTCTGCTATAATATTCATAACATAGAATAATCTTGTATGAGATATGTGTCGAGCATCAAGCCGTGCAAGACAAAACTCAACAAACTGAATATCTATAACTTAAAACAAATCGAAGAATGGCGAATTTTACTCGTAAGACCCTTACGCTCGCAGCAGGACTGATGCTCAGCGTAATGTCGTCAAACGCGCAGCAGCTGCGCGAGGGTTACATTGATGCCGGTAAGGACACCGGTAGTGAAAAGTTCCAGTTTGCACTTCAGAACTGGCAGAACAACCATCGTTTGTCTAAGGATGACAATTTCTACATCTCACGTGTTAAGCCGCATGTTCGTTTCCGTAACGCCGCTACTCAGGTACGCGACCTTACCGCTGAGAACGACAAGAAGCTTATCGCTTGGATTCCGGTAAGCGATCCTGCTTTCAATGCACTTCCTAACGGCGTTTTCGACTCAGAGGTGTTCTCAATGTGGTCGTACGTAACCCACTACGGTGACTGGACAGCTTCATTGGGACGCATCCCCGCAGCTTTCCTTGACGCAGCACACAAGAACGGTGTGGGCGTATCGGGTGTGGCTTCCATTCCTAACGCAAGTCTTGGTGGTGACTGGCTGAAGATGATCACAGCTATGGGATCTGCTGACGCAGAACTCGCTGCCAAGTTCTTCCGCTACTATGGTATCAACGGTATGGGCTACAACTCAGAGTTCTATGATCAGACAGGTGTTGTTGAGGATCTCCGCGACTTCCACGCTGACCTCGTTAAGGCTGCCGAGAAGAACGACCCGCTCTTCGAGAACTTCTGGTATGACGGCACCAACGACGGTGGTGGCATCTCATTCGACCAGGGTCTTGGTACGCACAATGAGGAGACATTCGGTGACGGTGAGAACCGCCGTACATCACTCTTCTTCAACTATAACTGGAACCGTACATATCTTATGGATAAGTCGGTGACAAAGGCTGAGGAAATGGGTCGTGATCCGCTCGACCTCTACTGCGGTGTTAATATGCAGGGCGGTGAGCCGCGAGGCACTTGCTGGTCATACCTTCCTTCACGTCGTCTCTCTATCGGTCTCTGGGGCGCTCACTCCAATAATATGTTCTGGGAGAGCCGTGGCGAGAAGGGCTCAAACCCCGACGTTAAGCAGAACACATACCTCCAGCGTATCGAGCGCTACTTCACCGGCGGTACCCGCAACCCGGCTAACTGTCCGTCTATCGTAGACCGTCACGCTTGCAACGCCGACAACTTCGCTTGGCACGGTATGTCTACATTCATGACAGCACGCTCAGCCCTCAGCTGGAACCTCTCTGAGGAGCCGTTCATCACATACTTCAACCTCGGTAACGGTAAGTTCTTCAACCTCGAGGGTAAGCGCCAGAACAGCAACTCATGGTATAACGTAGGTATGCAGGACTACCTCCCGACATGGCGCTGGTGGTTCGCAAGCAAGCTGCTCGGCAACAAGGCTACTGACGTTCCTGAGAACGGACTTGACGCTAACTTTACATGGGACGACGCTTACTTCGGTGGCTCTACCATCCGTCTTACCGGTTCTACAGCTGACGAGTATCTCCACCTCTTCAAGACAGAGTATGCCCTCAAGGCTGGTGACGTCATCACATTCAAGTATAAGCTCGCAGGTGGTACTTCAGACATCGACCTCTTGCTCTCTGCAAAGGGCAGCGAGACATCTGCAACAGCATACAACGTCCTCAAGACTTCTCAGAAGGCAGACGACGAGGAGTGGATTGAGAAGAAGTTTGTCGTTGGCACTGACTTCGACAGCAAGGAACTCGCTCTCGTAGCTCTCCACTTCAAGAACGCCAAGAACCTGAGCCTCCTCCTCGGTGAGTTCTCTATCGTTCGTGGCACTTCAGCTGCTCCTGCTGCTCCTGTCATCACAAGCAGCGATATGCTCTACAACAGCTATGCCGGTATGGACGCCAAGCTCATCTGGAACATGGAGAACAACAAGGCAGTGGACGAGCCTTGCTACAACATCGACGTAAAGACCTCATACTTCAAGCTCTATGCTCAGGAAGAGGGTCAGGAGCCGGTTCTCTGCGGAACAACAACTTCATGGGCTGGTATGTTCTTCTCTATCCCTGTAACAAAGAACACTGCTAAGGTTCGCCTCGGTGTTTCTGCCGTAGCCCTTGACCAGAAGTCAGAGTCGCAGATTGCTTGGACAGAGTATAATACTCCGACTTCATACACACTCAGCGACGACATTCAGATTGACAAGACTACTATCAAGCCGGGTGAGAAGTTCACTATGGGCTATGTGGATCCTGAGCACAAGGAAGGCGCATGGGAGCTCCTCGACGAGGAAGGCAACTCAGTATACTCTGGCAACGGCAAGACCGTTACCGTTGAGAACGGCCTTGAGAAGATCGGTTCTTACACACTGAAGCTCACTGGCACTGTAGAGGGTCTTGATAAGGTTCGTGAGTATCCGGGATATGTTCAGATTACAGACAATAGCGTGGGTGCTCTGCCTGAAATCTACACTCTCACAGCTAACGACAGCGAGGAGCCTATCTCTATCAAGGTTGGCGATCAGGTGACAATGAAGTACACCGCTCGCGAGGCTAATGGTGCAAGTTCACAGGGTGTTGACCTCCAGGAGTATCGTTACGGTGCCAAGTGCTCTGACCTCGGAATCACAGGCGCTAAGTCGTTCTCTGTATCTTACTGGTTGAAGATCAACGAGCTTGCAGAGGGAGATACACAGCTCTTCTCTGTAGCAAACAAGACTGATGCATGGCCTAAGACTGACTGGGGTTGGATTTGGGTAAACATCAACCAGGAGGGTGTTGTCAACTCATACACATGGCGTGGTGCTGACCGCACAAGCAACAACGAGATCCAGTATAATTATGGTAACACCAAACTGCCGGTAGGTACATGGGTACACATTACTCACGTATTCGACTACAATGCAGAAGGTGGTCTTCGCGGTGACTTCTACGTTAACGGCAAGAAGCAGGAGATTGTTTCTTGGAAGCGTACTAACACTGGTGACAAGACAGGCGACCCGGGCTATCAGGAGAATCCTTACAACATCACAGATATGCAGGTGCTTGCTGTAGGTGGTGACGCTGCATTCCGTAGCGGTATCAAGGGTGCTATTGACAACCTCCAGATTTGGGATCACGCTCTTACAGCTGACGAGGTACAGACCACTATGGGTACTATCGACTCTAACAACGTTCCTGCAGGCATCATCGCATTCTGGGACAACGAGAAGGCTGCCAACGACGACTTCACATTCGCTTCTGTAGGTCAGAAGAAGGGTGTTCAGGCTGGTCTCCACGCTTACACTCCGACAGGTGACGAGGGTCAGGGCGAGTTCGTATGGGTTGCTCCTAAGTACACCTCAGGCTGTCCGTTCATCTCTGGTACTGCTTACCAGGTGGAGACAGTTCCGACATGGAGCGCTCCTAAGGCTGACATCATCTCTCAGTCAGGTAACGATACAGAGGGTGAGGCAGTTCTCTCTTACGAGAAGGAAGGCGTTCGCAACGTCACTCTGACACTTGCCAACTCACTCGGTAAGGACCAGCGCGTATTCTCTGCCATCACAATCGCAGGTAGCACTGGCATCGACCAGCTCGGCAACGGAGAGCTGAAGGCTTACACAGTAGGCGAGGACGTTATCGTAGAGTTTGCTGAGGCAGGCAATTACGACGTTCAGATTGTTAACGTGGCTGGACAGGCTCAGGCTCGCAAGGCTGCTGCAATCGCAGCTGGCGGCAACATGCAGGTTCGCCTCGCTAATGCAGGTGCTTACATCCTCACCGTCAAGAAGGACGGCAAGGTGGTTCGCACTATGAAGCTTATAAGAAAGTAAAAATAGGCATCACTATTGACAATTTGTCATATAAATGCAGAATGAGGTACGCCAGCCGGCTCTCTGCAGCCGGCATGGCTTACCGCATTCTGCTTTCCATCAACTACTCAGAAATCATCTAACTATTTTTTTTATCTAAAACCTCTATCTGTATTATTTATGACGAATAAGAGAAATTTGCTCCTTGCGTCAGCAATGCTCTGTGTAGCCATGGGTTATGCCCAGCGTACACCGACTCATCCGCTCGATATCAAGGACACCAACTTCAGCGACATTCTCGCTAACTTGGAGACTTGGGAACCGGGCAATCAGCCCATTGGTGTAAGCCGTATAGACGACGAGTTCTATATCTCTCGTGTACGTCCTTTGAAGCGCATCACCGACAACGTTTATCAGGCCAACAACGTGGCTGACCCGAAGCGTAAGTTCTGTCTCTGGACTCCGCTGGACGATCCAACTTCTTCTTGGAAGGCTCTTCCCCGCTACTGCTTCGAGGGTGACAACTTCTCAATGTGGTCTTACCTCGACATCCACGGCAACTGGACAGCTCCTTGGTTCCGCGTGACTGCAGGTCTGTCTGACGTTGCTCACAAGAACGGTGTAAAGGTGGGTTGTGTGCTCTCAATTCCTTGGGCAGCTTCCGTTTATCTTGACGGTGGCAACATCTATTCAAAGATTTTCACTAAGCTGACAGAGCGTGACGATAATGACAACTTCAAGAACGTTGACCGTTTCGTTCGTCTGCTCAAGTACTACGGCATTGACGGCATCGGCGTAAACTCAGAGTTCGGTTCTGACTACGACACAATGTCTGAATTCCAGGAGTTCATCGCAGAGTGTCACAAGAAGGCTGAGGAAATAGGCTGGGCATTCCAGCTCCACTGGTATGACGGTACCAACGACAACGGTGCTATCACCTTCGACCAGGGTCTTGGCAGTCACAACAAGGGAATGTTCGGTGCTGCCGGTCATGTGGTTACTGACATGATGTTCTCTAACTACAACACCGGCAAGGGTACGCTTCAGAACTCTGCCGCTTATGCTGAGTCGATGGGCCGCGACCCGTACGACTATTATAAGGGCTTCGACATCCAGGGCCGCGACCTTTCAAACTTCTACAACGCCGACTGGCGTAACCTCGAGGGCGTAAAGGCATCCATCGGTTTCTGGGGCGCTCACTCACAGGGCCTTATCCATCAGAGTGCTACCGACTACGGTACATCTGACGTAGCCATCCAGAAGGCATACCTCGAGAAGCAGGAACTTATCTTCTCAGGTGCTAACCGCAACCCGGCTAACGTACCCGCAGTAAACGGTACTACAACACTTGCAAACGCAAGCCTGAAGAACAACTTCCATGGTGTGGCTCGCTTCAACACAGCCAAGTCTACCATCCAGGCAGTTCCGTTCGTATCACGCTTCAACCTCGGTAACGGTCTGAAGTTCCGCAGCGAGGGTAAGGTGACATTCGACCACAAGTGGCACAACCTCAACACACAGGACATCCTTCCTACATGGCGTTGGTGGGTGGTAAATGCAGCTGAGCAGGCTCCCACATCAGGTCTCGTTAACGCAGAGCTTACATGGGACGACGCTTACTGGGGTGGCTCTTGCCTCCGTCTGAGCGGCGCTACAGATCTTTCACGTGTAAAGCTTTATCGTACATCTCTCACAGTAAAGCCTACATACAACATTTCAGTAACATACAAGATGAATAACGAACTTGACACACACGCCAAGCTCTTCGTTGCTCTCAAGGACAATGTTACATCATATAAGGAAATAGACATCCCTGCAGCTGAGAAGTTCGGCGAGTGGACAACATTCACCACAACTCTCGACAAGCTCGGCATCAAGTCAGGCGACAACATCGCCCTCATCGGTATCACAACCGAGAACACAGCTGCTGACTACTCGATGCTCGTTGGCGAGCTCGCAGTCCGCAACCCGCAGCAGAACTTCGCTCCCGTAGCTCCTGAGGTTAAGGAGGTGGAGGTTCTTCGTGGTAAGGGCAGCACCGTTGACTTCAAGATGCGTTATGCAGCCAAGGAGGAGACAGGCGGCGAGAAGACTTACAACGACGAGGTTGACACATGGTACTACGAGATCTGGATGCAGCAGAAGGATCAGGAGGCTCAGTATCTCACAGCCACCACATCATGGGCTGCTTACGTGATTGACGCTCCTATCAAGAGCGGTTTCGAGGGTCGCGAGTGCCGCTTCGGCGTACGTGCCGTTTCGCCGGACGGAATCAAGAAGAGCGACATCTCTTGGAGCGACTACAAGGAGATAGCATACGACACTCCGTCAAGCGAGGTGGTTCTCGACCGTCAGGTTGTTAAGCCGGGTGAGACATTCACCGTAGGTCTGGAGGACGCAATGGCAGATCCCGCACAGTCTTGGAAGGTCACAAACGCTGAGACTGGCAAGGTGGTTAAGACTGCTGAGAACGTTAAGTCGTTCGAGCTTGCCATTGACGAGCTTGGCGTATACGACGTTACTATCGTTGACTCTAAGGGTGTAGAGCAGGTACTCCGTGGTAAGATCCACGTATCTCCCGAGGAGACTGGTGCTGTTCCCGTTGTCAACACTGTAAGCGTCGACAAGACCAAGGCTGAGACCTCTGAGACTCTCAACATCTCTTACACATCTCGCGACGGCGAGGGTAAGGTGTCACGCGGTGTTCAGGTGAAGGACCCCAACATGCTCATGATTCCTGGCGAAATCCAGCAGGGCATGTCTTATTCATACGCTCTTTGGGTGAAGGTGGACAACTATGCACACGACAAGCAGGGTACCAACCTCATCAACAAGAACACTGTTGCCGACAAGTGGCCTCACAATAACTGGGGTGACCTCTGGGTACAGGTTCGTCCGGCTATCCCCGCTGGTCAGAACGAGTGCCGTCAGGATCACGCAGCCAACGAGGTTTCGTTCAACACAATGGGTTGGACAGGTCACGATAGCCCAAGAGAGTCGATGATGACCACAGGTTACAGCCTCAATCCTGGCGTTTGGAACCACATCTGCGTAACTCAGGGTGCTGACTGCCAGCAGAAGATCTACTTCAACGGCAAGTGCGTAGCTGGTCCTAACAACTTCGCAAACTCAACACGCCGTGAGGACAATCCTGACTCACGTATCGACAGATGGACCACTGCAAACATCTTCATCGGTGGCGGTGGCGTTTACAAGGCAGGTCTTAACGCAACCATTGACGAGGTTCAGGTTTGGAACAAGCCTCTTACTGACGACGAGGTGAAGGCAGCCATGAAGGGATTCGCTGACGGCAACGTGCCCGAGGGTCTCCAGGGCTACTACACCTTCGAGGATTACAATAAAGCAGACTCTACATTCGCTAACCACGGTCATGCAGGTGCTGAGTATGTTGCCAAGATGGTGTTCATGGACGGCAGTGGCGGTGAGAACACAGCCAGCGCTGCTTACAAGAAGGTGGCTTCTGACAACAACCTTACCGGTTATCCTGGCATCCCGGGTACACTCGAGGTTAAGACAGACCGCAAGTGGCTCCTCGCCGGTGCACGTATCTCTTCTGAGACAGACAAGGCTGCTGTCATCACTTACGCTCGTGAGGGATCTTACGAGGCAGGCGTACAGCTCACCAACTTCTGGGGCGAGTCATCTAAGATGGTTGACGACGCAATCGAGATTACTGAGCCTACAGCTATCAACGGTGTAGACCGCGACGCTCAGTTCTCAGTTTATCCGAATCCGTTCGTAGAGAGCGTTAACTTCCGCTTCGCAGAGGGTGGTGCTTACACCATCAACATCGTAAGCGCAAGCGGCGCACTCCTCCAGACCAACTCATTCAACGCTGGCGCCGGTGAGGCTGTCAACGTGGCAGTGACTGGTGGTAAGGGCCTCTACGTAGTTCAGGTCATGAAGGACGGCAAGCTCTACAAGGCCGTAAACGTGGTTAAGAAGTAAGCAGCAGACTCAGGCTCTTCTTTAATGTATGACCACTAAGAAAGAATAAATAATCAACAACGAAAAGGCGAGTCGGTAGTTCAGTAAAACATTTCTTTTTATTTGAGCCGCCGACTCGCATTATAGAAAACAGCTATAACTTTTCCATTTTAAATCAAATCAAAACAATGAACAACAATTCCAACGAAAAAGGACAGATGTTCTTGAAGGCTGCTTTCGCCGCCCTGCTCGCAGCAGGTGTGCCGGCTCAGTATGCTTCTGCTGCAGGAACAACCGCTCCCAACGCTTTGATTCAGGCAAATGAGAATCTGGTGCAGGGTTGCGTTACTGACGCTACTGGCGAACCCCTCATTGGCGTTAGCGTAGTTGTAAAGGGTGCCACAGGTCTCGGTGTAGTTACCGATATCGACGGTAACTACAAGATTAACGTAAAGGACAAGAACGCAACACTCGTATTCTCTTACATCGGCTATACTGCACAGGAGGTTAAGATCGCTGGCCGTACTAACGTAGACGTTAAGATGGCTGACGAAAGCTCAGTGCTTAAGGAGGTCGTTGTTACCGCCATGGGTATTAAGCGTAAGGAAACCTCTCTTACATATTCTACACAGCAGGTTAAGGCTTCTGACCTCAATCGCGTACAGGACCCCAACGTTGCCAACTCTCTCGAGGGTAAGGTGTCAGGTGTGACCATTACTCCGTCTGCCGGTGGTGCCGGTGGTGCTTCTAAGATCCTCCTCCGTGGTAACAAGTCAATCATGGGTAAGAGTACTCCGCTTATCGTCGTTGACGGTGTGCCTATGAGCAACAACACTCGTGGTGAGGTAGGTAGCGGCTCAATGCTCGCAGTAGGTGCTTCTGAGGGTGGTGACGCTCTCTCAATGATCAACCCTGACGACATCGAGTCTATCAACGTCCTCAAGGGTGCCAACGCTGCTGCCCTCTACGGTTCAGAGGCTGCCAACGGTGTGCTCATGATCACCACAAAGAAGGGACGTGAGGGCAAGATGGCAATCACTGTTTCTTCTAACGTAACATTCGACAACCCGCTCCTCACTCCCGACATCCAGAACGTATACGGCGCTTCTGTAACTCCGGTTAGAGATGCTGAGGGCAACATCACCAGCGGTAAGGTAGGTATCTACAGCTGGGGTCCCAAGGTGTCTGAGATGAGCCAGTATAAGATGACAGGTGCTGACGGTCAGTCATACCTCGGTCTGCCCGTTACTATGAACTCGGAGAAGTTCTCAGGTCAGATGAATAATGTTCATCTCCGCGACTACGCTAAGAACGACCTCGACGACTTCTATCGTACTGGTGTAACGACCAACAACTCTATCGCACTTTCAGGTGGTACTGACAAGATGAGCAGCTACTTCTCTTACGGTAACTCTCACTCTGACGGTATGCTTCCTAAGAACTCATACAACCGTCACACTCTGTCTTTCCGTCAGGACTTCAAGTTCTTCGACCGTTTGAGCGTTAACGTATCGATGAACTACATCCAGACCAAGACAAAGAACCGTCCTGGTGGTGGTGTTGCAATGAACCCGATTTACCACATGTATACGGCTGCACGCAACATCGATATGGACTATTATCGTAACAACTACGCCAACGCTGAAGGCACATGGCGCAGCGAGCCGACTGGCTACTACAAGAAGAACGCCGACAATACATATTCTTGGACAACTGACCGTGTAGACCTTACAGGTCCGCAGCAGAACTGGGCATACCAGGAGAATGGTCAGAACAACCCGTACTGGCTGCTCAAGCAGAACAACGGCGTGAACAAGGAAGACCGCTTCTTCGGTAACGTAACCGGTACGCTCGATATCTATGACGGCCTCTCTTTCCAGGCTCGTATCGGTATGGACTTCTCAAAGTATGAGACAGACGCACGCCGTTACGCTACAACATGGCTTCCTTCAGGTATGGAGGACTACGGACGTTACTGGTGGGGTTACAGCAAGACCACTGAGATCTACACCGACTACATGCTTAACTATAACAAGACATTCGGCGACTGGGATGTTTCTGCAACTCTCGGTTGGGTAGGTCACACAACTAAGGGCGAGGGACACTCTTACGACTCTGGCAACGCTACATACTACTATGCAAACCGCCAGCAGCTCAGCACACTCGTCAACTACTTCTCAACATCAGCAGGTGGTCCTGGCGCTCTCTCACAGAGCAAGTCTTCAGACTGGAACAAGGGTGCTGTCTTCACAGCTCAGGTAGGCTGGAAGGACAAGATCTACGTCGACGGATCATACCGTGAGGACTGGTATCGCTCATTCCGTCAGTTTAAGGATCGTGGTACGCCCGAGCACTACGGCTACTTCGGATTCGGTGCCAACGCCATTGTCAGCTCATTGGTGAAGCTCCCCGAGTGGTTCAACTACTTGAAGTATCGTGCTTCTTACTCAGAGGTAGGTAACTCTATTCCTAATCAGGTGTACGGTTCACAGAACATCAACCTCGAGACTGGCGCTTACACACCGTCACAGTGGGCTACCTTCAAGAACCCGCGTCCTGAGAAGACCGCTTCATTCGAGACCGGTATTGAGTCATTGTTCCTCAACAACCGACTCAGCCTCGACCTTACATACTATAACGCTACGATGTCTAACCTCTACCTCGTTGGTACCAACGCTTCAGGTAAGTCAATCCCGATGAACACCTGTAAGATCCGCAACCAGGGTGTTGAGGCTACTGTAGGCTACGACTTCAAGTTCGGCGCACAGGGCCTCCGTTGGAAGACATCTTACAATGTTTCTTACAACAGCAACAAGATTCTCCGCACCGCTTATGATGGGAAGACCGGCAAGGAGAACATCATCGCAAGCTATGTAGGCGGCGTTCAGGTTCTCTATAAGGAAGGTGGTAAGTTCGGCGATATGTACGTAACTGACCTCAAGCGCTACAAGGCTACTGATGCTGCCGTTAAGAATGGTACAGCTAAGGAAGGCTGGTATGTACTCAACTCTCAGGGTGGTGTACAGATGGACTCAGAGAACACCTATGGCAAGTATGTCGGCAATATGAATGCTGACTGGCAGATGGGTTGGACCAACAGCTTCTCATATAAGGACTTCACACTGTCGTTCCTCATCAACGGACGTATCGGTGGTAAGGTGCTCTCTATGACTGAGTCGTTCCTCGACGGTTATGGTCTGTCACAGCGCTCTGCAGACGCTCGTCTCAACGCTGAGGCTAACAAGATTTATGCTGACGCAGTTTATGGCGAGAATGTTCTCGGTGTCAAGCTTGACGACGGCAGCGGTCGTATAGTTCCTGTTTCGGCTTACTATCAGTCAGTTGGTGGTGTGGCACCTCAGGATATCGAGCGTTACCTCTACAGCGGAACCAACTTCCGTCTGCGTGAGCTCTCTCTCGGCTATACCTTCCGTGACCTCTTCGGAGCAAACAAGAACCTGAGCCTGTCGTTCATCGCGCGTAACCTCTTCTTCCTCTATAAGGATGCTCCCGTTGATCCGGACGTGTCGCTCTCAACAGGAACTGGTCTTAGCGCATTCGAGGTATTCAACATGCCTTCTTCACGCTCATTCGGTTTCTCTCTGAACGTCAACTTCTAATAAACAACATCATCTATAATAAGAATAGAAAAAATCGAATATGAAAACATCTAAGATATTTCTGATGTCTGCCATGGTCCTCTCGGCTTTCGGTCTGCAGTCATGTCTTGACTACGACACTCCGTCTGACGAGTTCCAGAAGGAAACGACGATTGTCACACCTCCTACCATCTCTACTGGTAAGGCAGACAGCATCAATTATAATGTAGAAATCACCGAGAAAATGTATCAGAACGCTTACAAGCGTCTCCGTTCACAGCTCGGAACAGCCCTCACCGGTATCTACAGCATCCGTGGCGGTAAGGAAGGTGGCAAGCCTGAGGCTCATGCATACCAGTTCCAGTTCTGCCTTGGTCCGGACAACTACGTTCAGTACAGCTGCGTACCTCACTCGGACTTCCCTTACTCTAACGCTGAGTTGAAGTCTACATATCACCTCTCTAAGGGATTCAACGGCGGTCCTGGCGGTGGCTTCTCTTCATGCAAGACCTGTATCGCTCCCATCCTCAACAACGGTGACCTTGACTCTATCCCTGAGCTGAAGGCAGCTTATCTCTTGCTCTATAACTATGCCGCTATAGAGAATGCTGATATGTTCGGTCCGATGCCTTACAACGATTTCAAGAAGAACCGTGACGAGTCGCCGTTTAAATACGACGATGTCCGTACCATCTACTACAGCGCAAAGGCTAACATCGACTCTTGTGTAGCTGCTTTCAAGCACTTCCAGGAGCGTCCTGAGTGGTATAAGACCAAGGTTGTGAAGAACATCTTCATCAACCGTCTGCCGTTGCTTAAGAATGCTGATCTTTATGAATCAGAAGGTTTGCAGCCTTGGATTGAGTTTGCCAACTCACTGAAGCTCCGTATGGCTATCCACCTCGCAAAGGTGGAGCCTCAGACAGCTAAGGAATGGGCTGAGGCTGCCGTTCGTGACGGTGTTATCTCTCAGACCTCACATGAGTTTGCTCTCTATGCTTCTGTTCTTGGTTTCGACCATCCTATTGTTCAGATTTCAGAGTGGGGTGACTCACGTCTTGGCGCTTCTTTCTGCAGCATGCTCGAGAGCCTTGACCACCCGTACGTTAAGTACCTCTTCAAGAAGAACACTGAGGCTATTGAGAAGACTGGTAACAAGGGTTCTGCTCCTAAGACCACACCTGCTGAGTCTGTAATCGTAGGTATGCGTGACGGTACTGTTCCTGGCATCGGTCAGAGTGCTGGTACCAACTCGTACATCTCATTCTCTAAGCTTGACAATCAGTACATGAACTCACACTTCCCGCCGTGCTACTTCATGAAGCTTTCTGAGGTTTGCTTCCTCCGTGCTGAGGGCGCTCTCCGTGGCTGGAACATGGGTGGTTCTGCACAGCAGTTCTATGAGGAGGGCATCCGCTATGCTTTCCTTGAGGACCGCGACATGGAGGACATCAAGTACAAGGATATGCTTGAGGACTACATGAACGTAACAAAGGCTAAGGACTACACTTACGTTGATCCGACTGGTGAGACTCCAGATATGCCGAGCGTTACTAAGATTCCGGTTAAGTGGGACAACTCTCTTGACAACGAGAAGAAGCTTGAGATGATCATCACTCAGAAGTACATCGCTTCTTATCCTTACAGCTATGAGTCTTGGGTTGACCTTCGTCGTACAGGCTATCCCCGTCTCTTCCCTGTCCTCAACCCTGAGGATGGTGACGGTTCGCTCACAATGGGTGACAACGCTGAGTATTGCTCAGGTCTGAACATCATCCGCCGTCTGCCTTGGTTCACTGACGATCCTCAGACCAAGGAGGACCTCAACGCAACAGGTCTGCCCGCACTCGGTGGTCCTGATCAGCAGGCTACACGCCTCTGGTGGGATGTTGACGCTCCTAACTTCTAATCATCGCCCGACACGCCGCAAGGCGTAAGGCAATAGACAATAAGAAAGCCGTGGCGCTCCGCAAGGAGTAAGCCACGGCTTGCTTCGTTCTTAGACATGCAGACATGATTTTAGACATGAAGACATGATTCTTTTGACATGAAGACATGTAGACATGATTCTTTTGACATGAAAACATGTCTTCTTGTCTTCCTGTCTAAAACATGTCTTCCTGTCTTCATGTCTAAATTTCCTGTCTTCATGTCCATAAACGAAGAAAGCGGATGTGGCGTTCTTTTGGGGAACGTCGCATCCGCTTTCGTGTTTCTTTTTATTCTATCAAGCTTTGTCAGCTTGCTTATGCCTCAGCGTCCTGTGTGTGGAACGGAGTGGCAGTACGAGGCTGCTGCTGCTCGGGGAGCTGGATCTTACCGAAGTTCTGCTCATACTTCTGGATGTTGTCGTTGAGGGCCATGAGGAGACGCTTAGCGTGCTCAGGAGCCATTACGACGCGGCTGCGTACCTGCGGCTGCTGCAGTCCGGGGAGCATGCAAGTGAAGTCGAGGATAAAGTCGCTTGAAGAGTGAGTGATGAGTGCGAGGTTAGCGTAAACGCCTACACCGATTTCCGGCTTCAGTTCGATCTGAAGACCCTGGGGCTGCTGGTTCTTGTTTTCTTCCATTTTGTTATTTTGTTTAAAGTTAATATTGTGTGTTTTCAGTATTTCTATATGCAAAGATAATATTTTATATGGAGTCTCACAAATTAAATTTATTAAAAAATTATTGAGAGCTCAAAAAGCTGCAGAACCAAAAAAAATGTGTAAGTTTGCATATACAATTAAAAAGTATGCCCAACTATTAAAAAATGACGTTATGGCACGATTCTATTCGCTGAAGAAAAAGGACGAAGAAGACGCCCGCATCGCCGATCCGTTCGGTGTATTGCGCTCCGTTCCCAAGACGTCCTCAGGTAAGCAAACTAAAGAACAACATATTATGACAAAAGTGTACGTATTTCTTGCCGATGGCTTCGAGGATGTCGAGGCATTGGCTCCCGTTGATGTCCTTCGCCGCGGAGGTGTAGGCGTGGTTACTGTCAGCATCAACGGATCTGACATGGTAAAGTCTGCCCACAATGTATATGTAAAGGCTGATGTCCGCTTTGAGGAAGCCGACTTCTCTGATGCCGACCTCCTTATGATTCCCGGTGGTATGCCCGGCGCCAAGAATCTTGACGAGCACGAAGGTGTCCGCAATGCTCTTCTCGCACATGCCAAGCAGGGCAAACTCCTCGGTGCCATCTGCGCCGGACCTATGGTTCTCGGTCATCTCGGACTGCTTGACGGTCTGCGTGCCACCTGCTATCCCGGCTTCGAAGGCGAGCTGAAGGGCGCCACTTACACAGCCCAACTTGTCACCGTAGACGGTAATGTGGTAACGGGCAAGGGTCCGGCAGCTGCATTCGAGTATGCCTTCACCCTCCTCTCCATCCTCAAGGGCGAGAAAGTGGTAAGTGATTTGAGAAAAGGCATGATGTTCGAGTAGTATGAACAAGGACTATATAATAATAGTGGCAGGAGGAAAGGGACTGCGTATGGGCGGCGACCTGCCTAAGCAGTTCCTCCCCGTTGACGGCAAGCCGGTCCTGATGCGAACCATAGAGCGTTTCCGTCAGTACAGCGAAGCCATCGGCATCATCCTCGTATTGCCTCACGCCCAGCAAGACTATTGGCGTCAACTCTGCAAGGAATATCACTTCACCGTGGAGCATACAGTGGTGGACGGCGGCGACACCCGCTTCGGTTCGTGCAAGAACGGCATCGCCGCTGTTCCGGATGACGCCACCGGAGTGGTGGGCATCCATGACGGCGTGCGTCCCTTCGTCAGCGTGGACGTCATAGCCCGCACCTATGAGGCAGCGCGTGAGCATGGAGCCGCCATGCCCGTAATGCCCGTCACCGACACGCTGCGCTACGTGGCTGGCGAAGATGGAGGCCATAACGTGCTGCGCTCCGACTATCGCACCGTCCAGACACCGCAGACTTTCGACATCCAGCTCATCAAGCGAGCCTACGACGTGCCCTACAGCGAAGCTTTCACCGACGACGCATCGGTGGCTGAGGCTGCCGGACACAAGGTGGTGATGGTGGAAGGATGTCGTGAGAACATCAAGCTGACCACACCCTACGACCTGCTCCTTGCGGATTTTATCTGCAAACAGTAATTCGTAATTCCTAACTCGTAACTTCTAAATCCCAATATGGATATACTCTCGCAAGACATAATGTATCTGCCCGGTGTGGGCCCCCAACGTAAGGAAATCCTGAGCAAGGAGCTTGGGATATCCACATGGCGTGACCTTATCGAGAATTTTCCTTATAAGTATGTCGACCGCAGTCGTATCTATACCATCCGTGAGCTTTCCGCCGATATGCCCTTTGTGCAGATAAAGGGCAAGGTGCTCAGTTATGAGGAGTTCGAGATGTCGGCGCGTAAGAAGCGAGTGGTCGGTCATTTCAGCGACGGCACGGGTGTAGCCGACCTCGTTTGGTTCAGCGGGGCACAATATATATATAAGAACTATAAGGTAGGGCAGGAATTCGTTGTCTTCGGTCGCCCAACCGTCTATCAGGGACGTTTCCAGTTTGCTCATCCCGAGATGGAGCGGGCCTCCGACCTTCAGCTCTCCGAGATGGGCATGCAGCCTTACTACACCACCACGGAGCGCATGAAGAAGATGGGCATCACGTCGAGAGTGATAGAGAAGACGGTCAAGAACATGCTTCTCAAACTGAAGGACCCGCTCCCCGAAACCCTCCCCACCTTCATCACCAAACCGCTTCACCTCGTCTCGCGCGATGAGGCGTTGCGCTGCGTACATTATCCCAAGACGCCGCAGCAGATGAAGGCGGCACGCGACCGTCTGAAGTTTGAAGAGCTGTTCTATGTTCAGCTCAACATTCTCCGCTATGCTTCCGACCATCGTCGCAAGTATCGCGGCTATGTGTTCCAGCATGTCGGCAAGCTGTTTAACGACTTCTATTCGCAGAACCTCACCTTCAGTCTTACCGGTGCGCAGAAGCGAGTGATGCACGAGATACGTGACGACATGCGTTCCGGTAGACAGATGAACCGTCTCCTCCAAGGCGACGTAGGCTCCGGCAAGACACTTGTGGCGCTGATGACAATGCTCATCGCCCTCGACAATGGTTATCAGGCGTGCATCATGGCTCCCACCGAAATCCTTGCCGAGCAGCACTTCACCACCATAACGGAGTTTCTTCGCGGTCTCGGCATCCGTGTGGAGCTCCTCACGGGCATCGTGAAAGGAAAGAAGCGTCGTGAGGTGCTCGAAGGCCTTATCTCCGGCGAGGTACAGATACTCGTCGGCACGCATGCCGTACTGGAGGATCCGGTCAAGTTTCAGCGACTTGGTGTGGCTGTCATTGATGAGCAACACCGTTTCGGAGTGGAGCAGAGGTCGCGCCTTTGGGCTAAGAGCGAGAACCCTCCACATATCCTCGTGATGACAGCCACCCCCATCCCACGCACCCTTGCCATGACCATCTATGGCGACCTTGATGTGAGTGTTATCGACGAGTTGCCGCCGGGTCGCAAGCCCATACAGACCATACATAAGTATGACAAGCAACTTACGTCGCTCTATAACGGCATCCGCAAGCAGATAAACCTCGGTCGTCAGGTGTATATCGTCTTCCCTCTTATCTCCGAGAGCGAGAAGATGGACCTGAAGAACCTTGAGGAAGGCTACGCTTCGCTGTGTCAGATATTCCCTGAATTCAACATCAGCAAGGTGCACGGCAAGATGAAGTCGGCGGAGAAAGACGCAGAAATGCAGAAGTTCGTGAGTGGCGAGACGCAGATTCTCGTTGCCACCACCGTCATCGAGGTGGGTGTGAATGTCCCCAATGCCTCCGTAATGGTTATCCTCGACGCTCAACGCTTCGGTCTTTCCCAGCTCCATCAGCTCCGCGGTCGTGTGGGAAGAGGAGCCGAGCAGAGCTATTGCATCCTTGTCACAGGTTATGAGCTTTCCGCCGTTACCCGCAAGCGCATAGACATCATGTGCGACACGAACGACGGCTTTCGCATTGCCGAGGCAGACCTCAAGCTTCGCGGTCCCGGCGATCTCGAAGGCACGCAGCAGAGCGGCATCGCCTTCGACCTTAAGATTGCAGACATCGCCCGTGACGGGCAGTTTGTGGCGCTCGCCAGACAGGAGGCTCAGAAGATAATAGAGGCTGACCCCACCTGCACGTCCAAGGAATACGCCATGCTATGGCGACGCCTAAGAGAGCTGCGCGATACCAATATCAATTGGGCAGCCATTTCGTGAGAGAGCGGGTTATTTCTGCGAAAACGATTTTGAACGTTGGATTTACATCTTAAAGAACATGAGTACTTTTGAAAGAATGCCGTTCCAGGCGCGCAATGCTGTATTCAAGAAGCTCTCCGAGATAACAGACATCGCCGCCTTAAGCAAGGACGAGCGAGAAAAATATGATGAGAGCTTAAAGGTGATGCGCGACTATCATGCCACGCTTGAAGGGGCTGCACTCTTAGGAAGACGTGAGGGTCTTGAGGAGGGTCGTGCTGAGGGTCGTGAGAAAGGCCTTGCTGAGGGTCGTGCTGAGGGTCGTGCTGAAACAGCCAAGATGATGCTTGAGGATGGTGAGCCAATATCAAAGATAATGCGTTATACCGGACTTACAGAAGAAGAGATTGAAAAATTGAGATAAGTAATTGCCACGCTATGGGAGCCATGCTGCCGAAGTGTGGCAATTTTGTATATATACGCCTTTATTCAACTTATATCACTAATTTATTGTTTTTCTGCGGAATCTTTTATACTTTTGCGTTATTAAGTGATATTTGAGCAGAAATTCAGTTAATCAGATAAAATCTTGTCATTATGAAAAAAGATTTACCTCTTACTGCCCTTGTTCGGTCCTTTGTGACAATGGCATTTCTTACCTCGTCGTCATTAGGAGTGATGGCGGACAATCCTCGTAAAGCTGTTACGAACCTGCAGTTTTACACTTATGTGTCGGAGAGCGAATCTCGCGATGCTGGTTTCTACACTTTTAATACCTCCAACCCCACAGTGTTCACCCCCGTTGGCAACGGCGTGAAATGTTATGGTGGCGCCACTTACGCACAGGGAAAGTTCTGGTCGTCGTACTATGAGGAGAACGAGGACAACTCGAAGATTACGTTCCCAATCCATCTTTATGGCTACAACACAGCCGACTGGACAATCGGTGAGGAACGTCAGGGTTTCGCTTTTACGGATATCTCCTCCGACCTTGCCTTTGACCCGGAGACACAGGCCATCTATGGCATTTTTTCTGACGCCGACTATTCCGGCAAGTATCTCACACTCGGAAGGCTTACTTACACCACAAAGGACGATTATCCCTTTGTGATTTATTCTTGCCAGCCCATCGCTCAGATGCCAGAGCGCATGGTGGCGCTAACCTTCAATCGCGACGGACAACTATATACGATTTCTAAGACAGGCAAACTCTACACCGTGAATAAATACACCGGTAAGGCTACTGTTGTGGGCAACACCGGATTCAGCATCCTGCCCTTCTTCCAGAGTGCCACGTGCGATTATGCCACCGGCGACATCTATTGGGCTGCCTATTCCGACGTGGATTGGGCTACGCACGTCCTGAAGGTGAATCCTGCTACGGCTAACGTCACGGAGATAGTGAATTACGGCTTTAATGAGGACACATGGCAAGGCGAGCAGACCTACGACCAGCTCTCCACCATCTTCCTCAAGCAGGACCTCGACCTCGCCACTCTTCCCAAGCCAGTCAGCTCGCTGAGCGTTTCTATGACGTCGCTCTCCGGCGGTAGCGTGGCGTTCACAATGCCGACGCTCGACGTCGAAGGCAAGAGTCTTCCTGCCGACCTCGCTTATACTGTACGTATCAATGATGAGACTGTGGCACACGCCAATGCTGCGCCCGGTGCCACTGTCACCGCTCCTTTCACTGCTGCAAAGAGTGGCAACAGCGTATTCAGCGTGACAGCGGAGATACCTGCCACCACCGCCCGTCCGGCTGCCGTCAGCGAGCAGACCACGGACACCAAGTGGGTGGGCTATGACGTGCCCATGCCGCCTACGGCTGTGAAGGTGAAGGCGAAGGGCAATGATGTGACGCTGACATGGAAAGCGCCGGAGGCATCCGTCAACGGAGGTTACTTCGATAAGGACAACCTCCGCTATGCCATCTCGCGCTTCAAGATGGGCGAGACTGCCGACTCAGTTATTGTCACAACAGACTGCGCCGCCACTACATACATAGATCACGTGGAGTCCACCGACATGACGTGGTATTACTATAAGGTGACAGCTTTGAATGGCGACCTGAAGAGTAAGCCTGCCACATCCGTGGAGGTAAGCGTTGGCTCCAGTCTCTCATTGCCTTATCATAACGGTCTGAGCACCAGTGCTTCACTGGAAGACTTCACCATCGTTGACGCCAATGATGATGGTTCGACATGGAGTTTTGACGGCAACTATAATATGGTGGCATACACCGCCAACAGCTCTAATGCTGCTGACGACTGGTTTATCACGCCGCCCATAAACATGCAGAAGGGAGCTGCTTATAAGTTCTCATTCGATGCTGTCAACGACTATCCCACGGAGCGTGTGGCTGCAGCTGTCGGAACTGACGCCACCGCTGAGGCCATGACCGACATCGTCATCGAACCTACGGAGGTTACTTATCAGCCTCGCCGTCGCACTCTCTCCGGCACCTTCCGTGCTACGGAGGATGGCATGCGCTATTTCGGCATCCATGCCATTTCAGATGCTGACTGCAATCATCTTTATGTGGACAATCTTAATATTACAGAGGTATCGGCTTCTGCTCCAGATTCGCCCACAGGTCTTGTGGTCACACCGGGCGAGAAGGGCGCCACTACTGCTGCGCTCTGCTTCACGGCTCCGACAAATACGTTGGGAGGTGCGGCGCTGACCGACAAGATGGATATCGTCATCTCGCGTAACGGCGAGTCGCTCACTACGCTCACATCTGTAATGCCAGGTCAGAAATGTTCATACAACGATCCGAGCGTGCCCTCCGGTTCGTGCGTTTACGCCGTGCATGCAGTTGACGCTTCCGGCAACGAAGGACTGGAGACCACAGCCAAGGTGTTCGTCGGCATTGACGAGCCGGGCGCGGTGAAGAACCTTAGGGCTTACGAGGATGCCGAAACGGAAGGTCTGATACATGTGGTTTGGGACCAGCCGGAGGGCGTGCATGGAGGCTACATAGATCCTAACGACCTTACATATTATATATCAGTGGGCACCGATCCAAACGACATCAACCTTGGCAGCAAGACATCGTACGATGACCAGCTGCCAATTAAGGCAGGTCGTCAGGCATACAACGGATACAGTGTGTATGCCGTGAGCAGCACGGGTGGCGGTCGCAGCAACTGGAAAACCTGCACAGCTATCGGTGGTCCTGCCATCAAGGCACCGATGATAGAGTCGTTCAAGAACGTGACGATGAAGAGCGGACCGTGGATTACCAACGTTATTAAGGGCGAGGTAGGCGAGGCTTACTGTTACGCCATGACCAGCAGCGCGTCAGCACAGGCACAGGACGGTGACGGCGGTATGCAGTCGTTCTCTGCCGACAAGACAGGCAAGGCGGTGCGTAGCGAGTCGCCGAAGGTGGACATCAGCGAGATGGCGAAGCCTACGCTCAACTTCTGGGCTTACTGCACTGGCAAGGGCGACAAGCTTACCGTCAGCGTGCAGAAGGATTATGCCGACTTTGTGCCGGTAAAGGAGATTCTTTCTGACCAGTATGCCGTGGGTTGGCAGCGCTTCAGCATTGACCTCACTCCTTACAAGGACTGCCGTTATGTGCGTATCGGCTTCGAGGGCGAGGCTGTCAATACCACTACGGAGTTCTTCGCTTACGATAATGTTGCCATCGTAGATGCCGTCGATAACGACATCATGGCTGTGGATCTCACCGCTGCCGAAGAGGTTGAGGCTGGCGACATGGCTGACCTGCAGCTCACAGTGCGCAACAATACTGCCAATGAAGTTGCCGCCGGCGACTACACCATCGTAGTATATAAGAACGGTGAGGAGTTCAGTCGCTTCACGGGCGACCAGCTTTCTGCAGACCGCGCCAAGACTATTGGTCTGAACGGTAAGGTTACGGTTGTGGATGATGACAAGGTGGAGTTCAGTGCTGTTGTTGACTACGCTGCCGACCAGATAGAGGACAACAATGCGTCGAACACCGTTAGCGTACGGGTGAAGAAGAATGACTATCCTACACCTTCCGGTCTTGAGGCTTCGTCACGCCAGAGCAATGTGGGTCTGTCATGGCAGGCTCCTGACCTTAACAGTCTGGGTCTGAAGCGTACCACCGAAACCTTCGATGACTACAAGGCATTCGCTATCAGCGACTTCGGCGACTGGACCACATACGACTGCGACTTGCAGAATACCATTCAGATAACACTCAGCGAGTCGTTCGGACCGTTGCAGTACGAGAATTCCGGTGAGCCGATGGCTTTCCAGGTGTTCAATTCGCTCCAGGCTGGCATCCCCTTCACCTCGTGGGAAGCCCATTCCGGCGAACAGATGCTCGTAAGTTTCAGTTGCGCATCGCCCGACGGCGGCTTCACAAAGAAGCAGAACGACGATTGGCTTGTGTCGCCTGAGCTTTGCGGCGAGGCACAGACTGTAAGGTTCTTCGCCAAGGCTGGCATCGCAAGTGCAGTGCCCGAGCAGATGGAGGTGCTCTATTCTGTTTCTGACAAGACCATCGACAGCTTCAAGAAGATAGGCGAGACCATCGACGTTAGCAACGTGAAGGGTTGGGACGAGTATAAGGTTGAACTGCTGCAGGGTGCGAAGTACTTCGCCATCCGTTGCGTCTCCAACAACAAGTTCGCCCTCCTTATTGACGACATCTCGTATATCGCGAAGGGTGCGGAGAAGGAGAATCTTACGTTCGTGGGATATAACGTCTATCGCGACCGCCAGAAGCTCAATGCCAAGCCTATCGACCAGCGCTATTACATCGACGATGACGTGCGCCAGTCAGACAGCTACGCATATCAGGTGACGGCTGCTTACGAAGAGGGCGAGTCGAAACCGTCTAATACAGCCACCATCACATACCTCTCAGCCATCAATGACGCCTCGGCAGCAGCCGTTGTGGTAAGCGGCGGAAAGGGCAGTGTTGAGATAAGCGGCGCAGAAGGCAGAATGGTGAAGATGTTCACCGTGGACGGTCGTCTCGTACGTACCTTCGCCGGTGGTGCTCATATCACCGTAGAGGCAGAGCCGGGCGTTTACGTCGTCATGGTGGACGGCAGTGCGTTTAAGGTGTCTGTAAGAAAGTAATGTCAATAAAATGAATAGCATGATGAAGAAATCTTTGTTTCTGACACTTGCCATAGCATCGGCTTGCGGTTCTGCCTTCGCGCAGACGCAGCCGACCATATATGGCAGTGTGATCTTTGGACATGGTTGGGAAGACATGGGCAGCGAGGCGCCGTTCGGCATCTATTCGCTCCCTGCCAACGATGCAACGCAGATGAAGAGCGTTAAGCTGGACGACAATCTGTCGGCTTTCGGTGGCGGTGTATACGTAGACGGTCGCTATTACATGGTCGACTATTCGCCGTACGACTATGACGGTACGGTCAGTTTCCGCGTGTACGACGTGGATGCAGGGTGGCGACTCATTGAGGAACGCCATCTTGCCACCTATACGAGCGTGGCTTCCGACCTTGCCTATGATCCCACTACGGATCGTGTGTACGGATGTTTCCGTGAGAGTGCCACCACTAACGGCTACTTCTTCGGTACGCTTAACACCATCACAGGATTCTCCTCGAAGATAGCCGACCTTAAGCAGGAGCTTATAGCCTTGGCTGCCACGAAGGACGGACGGCTTTACGGCATCAGCATCTACGGCATGCTCTACAGCGTGGACAAGAACACCGGCGCTCTGACCGAGATTGGTCAGACGGGCAAGACGGTGAAGTATGCGCAGAGTGCCACGTTCGATTATCCTTCGGGACGTATGCTTTGGGCGATGACGCCTCACTATACGCATGAGAGTCCGGAGGTATGCGAGGTGAATCTCACTGACGGAACTGTTACGACGCTGACCACCATACCTGACAGATATGAGTTTACGGGTATATATACCACCGGCTCGTATGCCGACGACAATGCCCCGGCACGTCCAACGTCGTTGAAGGCTTCGCTCACTGGAACGTCGCTGACAGGCAAGGCGCTCATCGCTATGCCGGACCGTACGGCTGGCGGCGGCAATCTCGCCTCGTCTCTGGGTTATAAGCTTTGGATGGATGGCGAATTGCTTAAGGAAGGACAGTCGCAGGCAGGAGCCGGTGTTGAGGCTGCGCTGACGCTCACACGTGGCATGCACCACATGAAAGCGGTGGCTACCAACAGCGCGGGACGCAGCCAGTTCGCCTATTGCGACTTCTGGGCGGGCAGCGATGTGGTGAATGCCGTGTCGCCGAAGGCTGTAATGAAGGACGCACAGACGGTAAGCGTGTCGTGGACAGCTCCGCAGCGAGGCAATCATGACGGCTATTTCGATCCGTCGCTCGTCACTTACACCGTCACGCGTCAGCCCGATGCCAAGGTGGTGTACGATGGCAGCGCCACATCCTTCGACGACAAGGAAGTGGCAGACCTGCAGATGGGATATTATTATTATGAGGTGGCTGCGAAGGTTGCTGGCGAGTACGGCGACAAGGTTCGCACCAATGTGGTGCAGGTGGGTTCGGCTCTGAAGCTACCGTACGACCAGCCGTTCAATGACGAAGTGGCTGCCAAGACCATGACCGTCATTGATGCCAATGAAGACGACGAGACTTGGCAGTTCTTCGGCGACTGCTTTATCTGCGGTGTCAGCCAGGAAGGACTCGACGATGACGACTGGCTCGTTACGCCGGCGTTTAATCTTAGCAGGGATTCGGTTTATCAGGTGTCGATGGACGTGAAGGCGGAGGAAGGCTATTGTGAGACGGTGGCTGTGGCTGCCGGACAGAAGGCGGAGGCTGCGAGTCTGACGCAGACGGTTCTCGCTCCTACGAAGGTGGATAATGTCAATTATCGCACGCTGTCGGCTGTCTTCGCACCGAAGCATGACGGTGCCTGCCACATCGGTGTGCATGCCTTGAGCCTGTATGCAGAGGGCAGTTATCTGTATCTGGACAACCTCAAGGTGAAGTGCATCGGTTCGGTGAAGTGTCCGGGTGCTGTGACGGAGGCAAAGGCAGAGCCTGTTGGTGCAAGCACAGACCGCAAGGTGGCGATTTCGTTCAAGGCTCCCGTGGTGAATATGGGTGGCGAGACGCTGACCGCCAACCTGAAGCATATCACCGTGAAGCGACTCACGGACAATAAGGTGGTGGAGACATTCTCGAACATCATCCCCGGCGACCTTTGCGAGTTGACCGACAATCCGTCCGCAGACGGAACTGTCAGCTATGAGATAATGGCAGAGAACGCAGTGGGCAAAGGCGAGACGGTCACCGTCTCAACGTATGTTGGACTGGACCAGCCCGGTGCTGTCGAGAACCTTAGAATCAGTAGCTCTGATGACGGACAGGTGACAGCCTCTTGGAATGCTCCATCAAAGGGTAAGCACGGAGGCTTGATAGACATGGCTTCGCTGAAGTATAACATTGCCAATGTGGACGGCAGCTCGCTTAAGAGCACCACGGTCAGCGAACCTTCGTTCTCGGAGCAGATGACAATGACGGGCGACGAGCAGCGACTGGCATGGTATGTCGTCACGCCGCGCACGCAGCAGGGCAAGGGCATCGCCGCATCCACGGACACCATTTTCGTGGGCAAGCCTTACGCTGTGCCTTATGCCGAATCGTTCGCAAAGCGCAGCATGCAGCGTGGTCCTTGGTACGGCTCGATGAGTGCGCTCGCAGAATGGAACATCATGCAGTACGGCACATACGCCGATGCTGCCGATCTTGACAACGGCTTCATAGCCTTCTCTACGGTTACCACAGGTGCCAGCTCTGACTTTATCGGTCCGAAGATAACGCTGAAGGACACGCATAATCCGCGCCTCTCGTTCTATGTATGGAACATGAAGCGTTCCATCCATCATCTGCGTGTGGCTCTGCGCACTCCTGACGGCAAGCGCCATCAGCTCGATGATATTCTGCCCAACGATTTCGACGGTGAAGACAACGACGGCCGCTGGCTGAAATATAGCTACAGCCTTTCTGACCTTCGTTCGTACGAATACGTGCAGCTCATCTTCACAGGTGTGGGCGGCAATACCGAAGACCTTACGTCCATCGTGCCGCTTTATGTAGACCAGATAAACGTGGACGACCCGCTGTCCTTTAATCTTGCGATGGGCGACGTAAGCGCCATGATTGACAAGGTTAGCGTAGGCGACGACGTTACGGTGTTTGCCAATATCAGCAACACGGGTGACCGGGACGCTGCCGACTTCGACATTTGTCTCTATCGTGGCGAGACGCTTGTCGGCAAGACACACGTTGACGAACTTGCCGCAGGGCAGAACACAGACGTGGAACTGAAGGACGCGCCCAACTCTGACGCTGCTCTCTCCAGTCTGTATCATGCTGAGATTGCGTGGAATTCGGACGAGGACGCTTCGGACAATGTGTCGAAGAATGTTGTCGTCACAGTCCTTCCCGGTCGTCCGTTCGTGAAGGACGCCAAGGCTGAGGCTGCTGACGGGATGCAGTCGGTGGCTATTTCTTGGAGTGAGCCGGAGGGCATCAGCAATGGTGCTGAGGCTGAGGAAGTGGTGGAAGACTTCGAGTCGTACGTGCCCTTCACTATCAGCCATTTCGGTGAGTGGACATTGATGGACATCGACGGAGCGTCCACGCTCGGCATTCAGGACGGTTCGGGCGACTTCGTGCAGTACGACAATGTGGAGGCTCCGATGGCGTTCCAGGTGTTCAACCCCTTTGCCGTCAGTCTTAGCCCGTTGTATTTCCCGACGCATTCAGGCAAACAGGTGGCAGCCGCATTCAGTGCCGGACGCTATACCGCCAACGACGACTGGCTTATCTCGCCGGAGGTGGACGGAGCGCAGACCATCACCTTCTGGGCATGCAGCCCCAACAACAACTATTACGGCACGCAGGAACAGATGGAGGTGCTGTGTTCTGTGGAAGGAAAATCCATAGGTTCGTTCAAGAAGGTAGGCTCCACGATTACCGTTCCGGGACAGTGGATGCAGTATTCTGCCGACCTGCCGGAGGGAGCACGCTATTTCGCTCTCCGCTGCACGTCGAAGGACCAGTACATTCTCTTCGTGGACGACATAAAGTACCGCAAGGCAGGAACAGGCTTGAAGCTTCTGGGCTATAATGTCTATCGTGACGGCATGCGTCTTAACGCATCGCCCATAACAGCAACGAAGTATACCGATAACCGATCAGTCGACACCGATGTCACGTATAGCGTCAAGGCTGTCTATAACACTGGTGAAAGTCGTGCTGCCAATGCCGTATGGGACTCTGCGTCAGGCATTGATGGAGTAGGGGTAGGCAATGCTGTTAAGCATGTCCGTATTTACGACATCAGTGGCCGCCAGATACCTCTTGGCAGTTCTCTTAAGACGGGAGTATATATCGTGTGGGAGAACGGAAAAGCTCATAAAATATGCATTAAATAGCGCAAATTGTTTAAAATGAGCAACTTTAATTGTTAAACATATTACAAAATCTGTTAATGAGGTACGTAAAACTACCTTATTGACAGATTTTTTTCGTAACTTTGCAACGCAAATGCAAAATGCAATGTGAATATTGCAAACTTGGGGTTGAACACTTTTTTTGTTCAACGATTACCTTTTGAAGGAACGATAAACTCGTTCCAATCTAAAATAACGAGTCCTAAAGAAAATGAATTTGAAGAAAACGCTGAAAAAAATTACAATATCGATGCTGCTTGCCGTAGCGTCCATACCGGTGCATGGTCAGGATCTTCTTGCCCGCCAAGCTCCAGTAGACCGTAAGATGGCAGCTGTCGATACCATTATGTTGCGAAATATCGCAGCGAGAGAAGAGGCTGAGTCGCCCGCGACAGACCTCTATGCCGGATGGGACAACCGCTATGCACACCGTGCCACAGAACTCCCTGAACATTACAAGATTGACCTTCGTCATTTCTGCATGCCCACCACGAGCCGCGTCATAACCAGTAATTTTGGTTCGCGCTGGGGACGCCAGCACAAGGGTCTTGACATCAAGGTGTATATCGGCGATACCATCCGTGCGGCATTCTCAGGAAAAGTCAGAATTGTAAGATACGAGGGCGGAGGATACGGTAAGTATATCGTCATCCGACATAACAACGGTCTGGAGACCATCTACGGACACCTCTCGAAGCAGCTCGTAGATGAGAACCAGGAGGTTCGCGCCGGTGATGTTATCGGTCTCGGTGGTAACACAGGACGAAGCACGGGTTCGCACCTTCACTTCGAGACACGTCTCTGCGGCGTGGCTCTCAATCCCGCTCTTATGTTCGACTTCCGTGAGCAGGACGTAACAGGCGACTATTATGCTTTCGACCGCTCGACGTATGACAGCGAGTCGGCAGCTGCTACAAGAGCACGCGGAAAGAAGGACGGCTCTTCTTACGCATCCAACTCGCGCAACGACTATGCCACCAACGACCGCGCTACGTCTGGTCTTACCGATCAGGTGCAGTATCACAAGGTTACGAAGGGTGAGACGCTCGCGTCAATATCAAGGAAGCTCGGTGTTTCAATCGACAAGATTTGCAAGCTGAACCATATCTCGAAGACCATGCGTCTCCGTCCCGGTCAGATCTTGCGCTATTCATAATAATCGGACATTACCATAATATTTATATTAGAATAATTACGCCAGATAAGGCCGATGAGGTCTATTGTCTGGCGTTTTTCTTTTTGTAACATCATAAAGAGACATACATTATATATATGCTGCTCAAATTTTTCCTTACCTGCAACAAAATAGGTGCGTTCACGCTTGGAGGCGGTTATGCCATGATACCGATCATGGAGCGCGAGTTTGTGGATAACAACAAGTGGATGGACCGGCAGGAATTTATGGACATCATGGTGGTGGCGCAGTCCACGCCGGGTATTTTCGCCATCGACATGGCGTCACATATCGGATATAAGCTGAAAGGAGTATGGGGAGGCATCGTCGGAGCCGTCGGCATAGCCCTCCCGTCCATCATAGCCATCATCATCATAGCCATGTTCTTCCATAACTTCAAGGACAATCCATGGGTGGAGAAATTCTTCAAGGGAGTGCGTCCCGCAGTAGTGGCGCTCATTGCCGCCCCGTGTTTCAAGATGGCAAAGACCGCCAATATCTCATGGCGCAACGCCTGGATACCCATAGTCTGCTGTCTGTTGATAGCATTGTTCGGGGTTTCGCCCATTTACATAATAATCGCGGCAGGCGTTTCGGGATATCTCTATGGCAGAAGGAAAAGACAAAGAGCAGAATAAAATGGCTCAACGGTCAGGAGATTGTACAGTCATATCTGTTTTAGTAACCTTCCTGTCCACTATGCAAATATTGTCTAAACGGTAAAAACTTGTTACAAAATAAAAATTGATTCTAGAGTTCCGTTTTGCTGTTTTTTCGGTGTTTAGCTGTGCAAACAGCCCCCGTGCCATACGATAGAGCCACTTTTACACTCCAATAGTGCCACTATTAGACTGCAAAAGTGCCACTATTGCATGATAAAAGTGGCACTATCGTAGTGTAAAAGTGGCGCTATTGCATCCAAAAACGGCTCTTTTGCGAGTCTGATTTCATAACGCTTCGTCAGTAAATCGCATAACCTACTGTGCGCGAACGTATTAGCTAAAACCGCTCAAAACTCGAGAATTTCGCACCAAAGATTTTGTCGTGCGCTGAGCTCATAGTATTGAGCATTAGAAATGCAAATATTGTGTCGGACGGCACCCACCGTCCGAATTTTGAATTATGACTTTCCCCTCCCAACCCCTAAACTCTCAATTCTCAACTCTCAACTATATATAATTAATGTGTTGCTGTTTTCGAACACAGCTTTTAGTTGAGGTATATCAATTTCAGCCCTAAAAGTGCAGATTTTCTTAACTTTTTTACTCAAAAGTTTTGGAGATACGGAAAAAAGCTATAC
>ERZ1673741.177-NODE-177-length-86378-cov-32.138387_pt1 | contig 86378 bp, 81 predicted proteins | sample MGYA00580209_ERZ1673741 | MGnify/ENA primary metagenome ERZ1673741 (study PRJEB41218, sample SAMN15661754) | gut metagenome | host: Homo sapiens | place: Canada: London | collected 2015-08-20/2019-03-30 | study: EMG produced TPA metagenomics assembly of... | reverse complement strand
ATCGCTCCACTAGCACCTCAAGCTAGCGCGTCTGCCATTCCGCCACCCGAGCAACTTTACACAAACCGCGGACGCGCCGCAATTCACATAATTCATTCTTCCGACATCAACAGCTTCACTCTTCACAAGAAGAATGGTGCTCGAGGGGAGAGTCGAACTCCCACGGATCGCTCCACTAGCACCTCAAGCTAGCGCGTCTGCCATTCCGCCACCCGAGCAACGCCCGGTTGATATCTGGTGTGTTGCATAATGTACAACGGTTTCCGAAAATTGCAAATCGTTTTTCTAACAAAATCGCATATTTTTTCGCATGCCGCCCAGCTTCCGCGGATTTACGCGCGGGAATAAGCGAAAAACGAGGCGGGACCGCCCTCCCCTCGCACGGCAATCAATGCGCCTCGAAATGTTCTTTTGCAAACGCAAGGAGCGCATCGCGTGCAGACAGACGCCCCTCCAGGAATTCATCCCGCAGGGCGTCGAGCATGCGCCCAAGCGCGGGTCCGGGCGTGCAGCCGATGGCAATCAGGTCTCTGCCGTTCACAGGAAGTGGCGGCACGGCGGGGGCGCCGTCCAGCGCACGCCAGCGGTCAAGCATCAGGAGCCAGCCCTCCATTTTGCCGTGACACGAGGCGCAATCGACGCGGTTCAACTCCATGTCCGTCGGAAACGTCGGAGCGGCAATCATCTTCAGCCAGGTCGAACGCTTCATCCGGTCGACGCTCGCGAATTTCATGTGGTTCGCAACCGCGGCCGAGACGTTTTTCACAAGCGAAGCGGGACAGCGCAGACGGGTCAGGACCGATTCCGCCATCCGGCTGCCGACGGCTTCGTGTCCGTAAAAATGAATCACGCCGTCCTCATGAATGTGAAAAGTCGCGGGCTTGCCGATGTCATGCAGAAGAACGCTCCACGCAAGCTCGCGCGTCGGGTGGCACATGCGTTCCAGCATGATCATGGTATGTGCAAAGACATCGCCCTCCGGGTGAAACGCGGGAGGCTGTTCAACACCGTGCAGGGCATCGATTTCCGGCAGAATGATGCGCAAGATTCCGAGCTCGCGCATCAATTCGAACGCACGGGAGGGATGCGGGCCGAGCAGCATTTTCTCCACCTCGTCGCGCACCCGTTCGGCGGAAAGGACGGAAAGTTTTTCCGCGTGACGCCGGGCGGCGTCGCGCGTGGCGGAATCAAGTTCAAAACCGAGCCGGACGGTGAAACGGACCGCCCGCAGAATCCTGAGATAATCTTCCGAAAAGCGGCGGTCCGGATCTCCTATGGTGCGCAGGATTCCGCGATGCAGATCAGCAATTCCGCCGACATGGTCGAACACCTCGCCGGACACGGGATCGCAGAGGAGTCCATTCACCGTAAAATCGCGGCGGACGACATCCAGAACTTCGTTGTCCGTGTAATGCACGGCTTCGGGGCGGCGGCCGTCCATGTAGTCGCGTTCCTCGCGCAGAGTCGCAATTTCAAAACAGCGGCCGTTCTGAACGACGGTGACGACGCCGAACGAGGCGCCTACGGCATACGTTTTTTCAAAAATCCGCTGTATCTCCTCCGGGGTCGCGGAAGTCGCGATATCGACATCGTGCGGGGAAGCGCCGAGCAGCATGTCGCGCACACAGCCGCCGATGAGAAACGCTTTTTTACCATGACGTTTGAGTTCAGCGACAATTTCCGCAGCCTCCGAAAAAAGCGGGGTCGACGGCAATTCTGTTTTCATAAAATTCTCCTTGGGATCACCAAAATTCATAAAAAAAAATAACGCGTCTCCCGCGAATGTCAAGCGTGAGACGCGAAAAAGATGGTCTGCAAACCGGTTATTTGTGGTGGACGACTTCGCGGATAACCGAGCGGGTCTTCTCCATGCCGTGCTCCTGCAGGAAGGCGTCGATCACCGGAACCAGACGGACCACCTGGGTCAGCCCGGCAAGGAAGAGCACGCCCGCGGCGACGAAGTAGGCGCGGTACATCGGGAGCCCGGAACCGAGGAAACGTTCCGCGAGCTTCAGGAGGCCGCCGGCGACGAACATGCCGGTCACGCCCGCGGCGGCGCCGGTTACGACGCTGATGAACATCGAACTTGCGACCTGCCGCTCCTTAGGCACCGCCATCAGGAAGTAGTGCACCATTGCATTCTGCGCGGAAACCATCATTGCGCCGATCAGGATGAACGGGAGGGCAAAGAGTCCCCACATCCAGACCGAAGACACTGCGGCGGGCGCGAACAGCCAGAAGAGACAGATCGGAAAGATCAGCATGTACGAGTAGATTGCGACCTTTCGGGGGCCGATCTTCTCGGTGATTTTTCCGCTGATCTGCGTTGCCGCTATCGAGGAGGCGAACTGGACGATGGAGAAGAGTATCGCCTGCGTGTCGCTGACGCCGTAGCCGCGTTTCATCGTGAGAATCGCAATCGGCGCCATCATGATGATCGCGAGGTTGACCATGAATCCGGCGCAGATCTGGCGGCGGAGAGTTGAATCGAAAAACGCCGTTTTGAGCTGGGGGAAAAGCGGCGCCTGCGCGGAACGGCGAATCGCGGAAGTTTCATCGATCTTACGCACAAAAGTCGACGCCGTAACGCCGCAGCACGCGCCGGCGACGATGATGCCGACCAGCACCCAGAGGCTGTCGTAATGACCGAGAATCAGGCTGATTGTCACCATCGCGACGAGTCCGGAGACATAGAAAAGTCCGGTTGATCGGGCGATCAGACGGGCGCGGTCCATATTGTTCGTAATGTCGCCGATCAGCGGCTGGGACATGACCACTCCGGCGGCGCGGAACCCGTAAAACAGAAAGCTGCCGAGCAGAAGCAATCCCCACGCGAGGCACTGGCTCAGCGGCAGAATCAGCGCGCTCACGGCGACGAGCAGAGCGGCGACGTTGCGGCAAACCCAGAAATCCGCCTGACTTCGCGCCGCACCGACCTGCGCCGTACGCACCACGCCCAGCGGCAGAAGCAGGAAGCCGAGAAAAAGCATCGAGCCGATCACGGCGACAATCACATTCGGGGCATGGAGCTTCACGGCAAACAGAATGATGACCGTCTCCCCGAGACACATGTAGGAGGCTCCGTTGACGATGTTGAAGAGATTGTAGTTGAGCTGAGAAACCCGTCGCTGCTCATCCGTCAGCGGTCTGTCGTATATCATTTCGCATTTCCTTATTCTGATTGAAGCGATAATATACCACCGAACAGACGAAGTTTCAATCCGTGCCGTTTTTTTCCCGTTTTTTATCTTTCCCGGATTGGCATAATCACAAAAGTGTGATATAATTACTCCGGTAAACAGCAGGTAACATATGAAAGACAAGGTATCTCAGGGTTGCGACTACATTCTCGACCGTCTGGAGTCGGGGGAATACAAAACAGGCGAAACGATCCCGGCGGCACGGAAAATCGCACAGGAAGTCGATGCTTCATTCGCGATGATTCAACACGCCGTTGCGACGCTCGTCCAGGCAGGAATTCTGCGCTCGCTCAGCCGGCAGGGCAGCATCGTCCGGAAGGGATGGCAAAAATGTCTGCTTCCCTCAAATCTCGTTCTGTTTGAACCGGACCGTCCCTGGGTTCCCGGATTCGCGGAACTGCTGAAACAGGAACTTCCGGAGCTCCGTCTTTCACCCGGATTCACTCGCGGAATGTTTGAACTGCGAACCACTCTGCACGTGCAGCAGTACCGCAATGAATATCTGGACCTTGCGCCGTATTTCCGCGAAATCCACGGAGACGGCGGGGAGTTCTTCCAGACGCCGTTCCGCGGATTCCGCAATGCGGACGGCTCCATCTACGGAATTCCGTTCATCTTCTCGCCGCGCGTGATGTTCTGCAACCCGGAGATGCTCGCAAAGGCCGGTGTTCCCCTGCCCTCGCCGGACTGGACGTTTGACGATTTTCTCGCAATCATCCGAAAACTCAAATCCGTTTATCCGGCGGAGAACATTCTCAACTATTCCTACGCGGTCTACTTCTGGAGCAGCTTCATTTTCCGCTGCGGCGGAAGACTCATCGACCCCGCGGCGGAAGATCCGGTTCAGCTGGATTCTCCCGCGACCATGCGCGGCGTCGAAACAATCCGCCGCCTCAAGCGGACTCTCGGTCCGAACATACGGCACGACAACTACATGGATTTCGTGGAAGGGAAACTTGCGTTCGCGCTCTCCGAACGGGAGATGCTCTGTCAGCTCAAACACAGCGGAAACCGGAACTGGCAGGTTCTCCCCCTTCCGCACATCCCCGGCGGAACCGCCGCCATGGCCCAGGCGACCGACCTGCTCTGCGTGCGCAAGGAGTGCGTCAACAGCGACCTCATCCTCGAATTCCTGCGCTTCATGCTCTCCGAAAAAGTGCAGGACTACATCGCGGAAGAGAAATACGGAATCCCGATCCGCAAGACCTCCGCGCAGAAATCCATCGACCTTTCCGACCCGCGCGACCGTCTGTTTCTCACCGAAATGGACGCGATGACGGCGGAATACGAACTCGGTTTCCCGGAGCTGACCACGCTTGTTCAAACCGGAGTCGGATACATCATCGAAAACGACAGTCTTTCGCTCTCCCAGGCGCTCCCGGAACTTGCCAACGCCATCCGTCTGTTCCTGAACATCCGCAAGAACACCCCTGAATAAACATCCGCTCCCATGGAAACCTTTATTTTTCCGGATTTTTTTCTTTTGCCCTCTTGACATAATCAGTGTTTTGTGCTATAATTATATGCGGACGGATTCAAAGATTGTTCAACCAACGAAGAAAGGCTGCCAGACGATGAAACCACGCACACCACACAATCCTTTAATGCATGAGTCAAAGCAATTCACCCTCATAGAACTCCTCGTAGTAATTGCAATCATCGCAATCCTCGCCGGCATGCTGCTGCCGGCGCTGAATGCGGCAAGGGAAACAGCAAGAAAAATCAGCTGTGTCAACAACCTGAAATCATTCAATACCGCAATCGGACTGTATACATCCGACAACGACGACATGCTTGTTCCGGACTCGGCGAGCGACAAGCAGATCTGGAGCGCATACCTTTACCGCTATCTTGGAAACGGAAAACAGTATACTCTGAGCGAAACCATCGACAGCAGCACCGGATTCTACAAAAACGGCGTATACAGAAGCAAACCGAGCGGAATCTTTTATTGTTCATCCGCAACAACGGACAATCCGCAGCACACAAAAAATCCGACTGGAATTCTTGGATACTTTCCAACCTACGCGGCCGCAAACATAGCGCTGGACAATGAAGCCAAACTCGGAGAAGAACGTTTCAAACGGGTTTACATCAAACAGATGTTCACCGCCAACTCCCGCATCATCATCCCGCGGGCAAACCAGATTTACGCCGATACTATCCTGTTCACCGAAACGAACTTCACCGGCGGCAACGACGCCTATTGCAAAACAGGCACTTACAACCCGTCCGCAACCGCTTTCTGGCCCGGAACGGCAGGAAAGAAAACTCCGGCCTGGAACCATCATCAGGGGCAGGCAAACTTTCTCTACCTCAACGGCTCCGTCAGAACCGTCCGTTTTTCCTCCGGCAACTTTGACACAACCAACTTCAGGTTCAAATAATGAAAAAACTTTCAGCTCTCACGCTTTTCTGCACAGCGCTCTTCTGCGCAGCCGATTACCCCGCAGCCGTTCCCGGTTTCAACAGCGCCTCCATCTACACTTCCGCTGGAGCGGACGGAACCGTGCTGCAATACCGCAAAACCAAAACCGGGGAATGGCTTCCCGCATTGAACATGGTTCTCTCTCCCGACGGGAAAGAGCTCCGCGGCTCTCTTTTCAAACTTCAGGAGAACACCGCGTATGAATACCGGATTCTCCATTCAGGGAAAACGGAAACCGGAAGCTTCAAGACGCAAGCTTCAGAGGCCCCCGTTGCGCGGACAATCATCCTGAACAATGAAAACTTCAAAGGCTATCTCAAGCTCACCGAATCGGGAACCGCGGACGGATACATCCGTTACACAACCGCTCCAGGCACCGTGCTGCAGGCGGATTTCAAACACAAGGAGGCGATCCTTGCAGAAAACATCAAATACGTAATTCTCGACGGACTGACAATACGCGGAGGGGGGCATCATATTCTTCATCTGAAGAACTGCGAAAACTTCCGGGTCGTCAACTGCGACCTCGGCAATTACGGAACCCCGCGCGAAGCATTGGATCTTTCCCCCAGCAAAGACAAGGAAGAGGGAAGCAGGAAGCTGAAGCACATCAACGGAAAATACATCAACAACCAGTCGCCGATTGAAATCCGCGGAGGCAGAAACATTCTGATCGAACGGAACTTCCTGCATGATCCGCGCTGTCATGCAACCCCCTGGTTCTATACTCATCCGTGGGGACCGAGCGGGATTCATTACAGCAAGGCGACCGGACTGACGATCCGCTGGAACGACATCATCGGTTCGGATCATCACCGCTGGAACGACATCATCGAAAGTCTCGGAAACGGGCATCTCGACGGAGGCCCCCGCGCGGATGCGGAAATTTACGGAAATTATCTGGCGTTCGGAAATGACGACGCCATCGAGCTGGACGGCGGACAGAAGAACATCCGCTTCTTCGGCAACCTCATGGAAGGGACCTTCTGCGGAGTCAGCACAGCCCCCTGCATGGAGGGTCCCTCCTATATCGTCAACAATCTGTTCATCCGCCCGGGAGACGAGTTCGGAAACACCAATGCGGCAATCAAAAACGGAGGATTCACCTACTATCCCGGCCGGATTCATGTTTTCCGCAACACGCTCTGCGGTCCGGCGGCAGCGCTGTCGTCATACTTCAACAGTGAAAAAGTAACTCCGGAACAGGCGGAAAAACTCAAATCCGTTGTCAAAAACAACCTTTTCATCGATTGCCGCCCGATCCACAGAGGCTTCTGGAAACTCCGCAACGAACTTGATTACAATCTGTACAGCGGGACGGGAAAACATCTGCGGCTTTATCCTCGCGGACAAGGTCCGCACGACCGGGAAGGACAGTTTGCCGTAAACGGGAAAATGGAGCTTGCCGCGCCTCAAACCGGCGCGGATCTCCCGAACATCGGATCGCAAATCGGTATTTCCGGAGACCTCCCGGAGCGTCCGCTCGCCCTGAGCGTCTCCGCAATGAGCGTGAATCTTTCTTCAAAAGAACTCTCCCGAACCATTACGGTGAACTCAAACGGTTATGCGGGAAAACTCCGCATGGTTCAGCCGGAATTCTCACCGTTCTTCCGGGTTGAACCGCAAGAGTGCGTCATCAAAGCCGGCGAAAGCATCAAACTGACGGTCTCGGCACGTCCGGAAGCCGCGCCGGAAGCCCGTCTCAACTGCGGAGCGTTCCTCATCCGCACGCCGGATGGCCTCTCCCGTCCGGTTTCGGTCTATTTCGACAACCGCGACGATCTTGCGAAAGTTGCGGAGATGCGCAAACAGACGGTCTACGGAGAAGTCATTCCGCACGACAAACGCAATTTCACCTTGAAGTTCACCGGCGTTCCGGAAGGGAGCTATTATCTTGCGATCCGCATGAATCCGCTCCGCTATCAGGTGATTCTAAAAGTTCCGGGCGAAAAAGATCTCACGATTCCTCTGAAAAAAGGCGTCTGGAACCAACGGCGCGGCTGGGCGGTTGTTCCCTGGATTCAGGATTTGTCGCGCACCGTCAACACCCCGCGCAAAATTTCCGGAAATTTTTCTCTGAAAATAGAATCGCCCGGACCGCATGATCTCGCTCTCGTCGGCTGTGCGCTGATAAAGACCCCGGAAGAGATTCTCTCCGCAGCCGGAACAGTTCTTCCGCACGAAGAGAAAACCGGAGTTTCCGAACCCGTTCCCAAAAAGCAAAAATAAAACAGAAGGAAGAGATTTTTATGAACAGCAAATCCCTCCCCGCGGCAGTTCTGCTCAGCTGCGGCGTCGGAACACTGCCGGCGGTGTTCGCCGATGCGGCGGAAGCGGCTCCGCAGCAGAATCAGCAGATCACGCGCCGGATCAAAGTCTCCGCCAATACGGCAAATCTTGAAGAATACCGCAAACTTGCGGAATTTGCAAAAGATCTGGGAGCGACGCATCTCGGAGCCGATCAGATCGAACCGAGCATGTGGCAGTGGAACGCCGACCGCAGAGACCCGTACCCGAACTGGAGCCTGCAGCGTCCGACTCTTTTCAAATACATCGTTCCCAAAGAGCTGGAAAAGTATCTGCCCGCCGACTACGCGAAACGCAACCTGGACACTCTCGCCGCGCGGGTGAAAATCCTGAAGGAATTCGGTCTCAAGGCGACCTTCAACGGAATGGAGCCCGCCTATCTGCCGGAACAGGCGTACCGCGAACATCCGGAGTGGCGCGGCCCCCGCTGCGACCAGACCCGCCGCTCCCGCAAAGCATACTACGCGCCATGTCTCGACAATCCGGAAATGCGCCGGATTTACGTCGACGCCGTTGCCGAGCTTTGCAAAACCGCGCCCTTCGAAACCTTCGAGCTGATGACCAACGACTCCGGCGGAGGGCTCTGCTGGTATCCCAGACTCTACCCCGGACAGAACGGTCCGGCGGCCTGTTATGCCGTTCCGCTGGCGGACCGCATCGTAAACTTTCTCTCGATCTTTCAGGAGGGAGCGGCAAAAGCGGGCATTCCGGATGCGGAAGTCAATCTCTCCAGATACTTCACTCCCGCCGACATCGAAAACGCCCTCCCAAAGCTGAAAAAAAAACAGGCGATCGCCGGACGCACAACGCAGGGGAAAAGTTTCAGCACAACCATCGGCTACATGAGCGGACACAACGAGCACACCTACCCCGTAGCCGGACTCTCACGGATCGTCAAAATCGCGTCTCAGCTTCAGACTGCGCAGCGCAATCCCAGGACAAACATCAACATCGCCCTGCGCAGCGTCAATGATTTCGACGCCATCCGCTTTCTGCGCAAATACTTCGGAACGACGATTCCGCAGGGGCTTCTCGGACGCTATCAGGTCCTGACCGACTTTGCCGCAGATTTCGTCGGCAAAGAACATGCGGACCGCCTTGTTCAGGCATGGAACAACATCGAACAGGCTTACACGCTTCTTGAACATCTGAACACCGGCGGACACATCTTCACGCTCGGAACCGTGCATCAACGCTGGCTGACACGTCCCCTCGTCGCCTTTCCGGGAGAGCTCAAGCCGGAAGAAAAAGATTACTACCGCGCCTTCCAGTTCCAGGCGCAAAGCGAAGCGGAAGCCGATGACCTTCTCGATCTTCAGGGCTACCGCTGGCTCGCCGGATACGGCGCGCTCTTCGCGTACAGAAACACGTTCTGGGGAGCATTTGCACCGCAGGTCCGCGAAGCCGCCGCAATCTTCAAAGACCTCGTGCCGCACGCGAAGGACGGAGAGATTGCGCACTATCTGGAAATGCAGTCGAAAAAGGCGGAAATGTACCTCTGCATCGCCCTGAACGCCCTCCATGTAATCAGCTATCAGGAAATCCTCGACCGCACCGATTACACGCAGAAACCCGTCGACACGACCCTCGAAGCGTTTGAACAGGGCGACATCCGGCTTTACAAACTCGAAAGAATCATGCGGGATGAAATCAACAACACGGTAAAGATCATCCGCCTCATTGAATCGACGCCGGAGCCTCTGCTTCAGCATGCGCCGGGCGACAACATGGAATCCGTGATGATTCTCGGAACCCGCGAAAAACTGCTGAAGGATCTTTACCGCAAAATCGAGGTGATGGAGAACCACCGCAACGATCCGGCACGCCTTTACAAAAATTACAACCGCTGATCCCCTCCTCTCTCCGCCAAAGCGCGGAGAGGGAATTTCTCAACTCGCCGCAACCCTTTCCCCTCCGCGGAAGCGCCTCCGCGACCGCTTCTTCGCCTCCTTCCGCGCAAATTCCGTGCGGACGCGTCCGCTGGAGGACAACATCAACGGCGACAATTCCCTCGGGCGCTACTTCTCCGACGGGGCGTGCCTGATCTACCGCACGGGCGACGAATACGACGGCGTCACGCTCTGCTGGGACTGGACGAGGCTGCCGGGAACCACGCTCCCCGCAACTCCGGTGCTGGATGAAAAAACCTGTGCGGAACGGGAAATCAGAATTTCGGGCGGACTCCCGGCGTTCACTTCATTCGGGCTCCCCGCACGCAGGCTTGGAACAACGGAGTTCGTCGGCGGAGTCTCCGACGGAAACCTCGCGGCAGCTGTCAGCACGCAGGACATCGACGGCGTGAAAGCGAAAAAAGCCGTTTTCTTCGATGCGGACGCAGTCATCGAGCTCGGCACGGAAATAGAAAGTGTTTCGCCGTATGAGGTCGCGACAACAGTCAACGTCTGCCGCGCCCGAGGCCCTGTCCGCACGGCAGAGAATCTGGTGTGGCATGACGGCATCGCGTATCTGGGAGCGAATCTGCATGCCCGTCAGGCTCGGTTTGCCGGAGATCCCCGCACGATGGTTCGAGCGGCGAAACCGCAGAAAGTGGAAATGGAGCTGTTTGAACTCACCGTTCCGCACGGCAAAGGAATAAAGAACGGCGAATATGCCGTCATGATCGTGCCGGGGGCCGATTTCGAGTCAGCAAAAAAACTCCGGAACGACCGGATTCTGGCAAACTCCGGCGATGTCCAGGCGGTACGCTTTGCGGACGGGACAATCGGCGCCGTTTTTCACAAGCCCGGACGGCTCGGCGGCTTCGTCACGGATTCCCCCGGCGTCTTCCTGATTCGCAAAGACGCGGTCCATGCCGCCGATCCGACGCAGAAACTCAAGCAGATGACACTGAACGGAAAAACAGTAAATCTGCCGCAGGGAACCGGTACGCTGGCCGGAAGCACGGTGCGAGTTGAAATGCACTGACACATCAACCGGCGGCAGACGAACCGGCGAGACGCCCGCTTGAAAGCGCCCACTGAATATTGTAACCACCGCAGGGCCCCGTCAAATCCATGATTTCCCCTGCGAAATACAGTCTGTGCACAAGGCGGCTCTCCAGGGTTGCGGGCGAAATCTCCTTCAGACGGATTCCGCCTTTCATCGCCATTGCACGCTCAATCGGTCCGGAACCGTAAGCCGTCAGCGAAACTCCTCCGAGAACCGACGCCAAACGGTCGCGCACCGCAGAGGGGAGTTCGCAAAGTTTCTCATCGCCGCAGTTCGCGAGCGCGCAAAAGGCGTCCGCAAGAGCGCGGGGAAACGACCAGCCGAGAACCGTGCGGAGCTGACGGCGTCCCTCCTTCACGCGCCAGCCGTCGATGACGGAACGCCACGCGGCGGCGTCCTTTGCGGCGTCCGGACGGAAAACCAGTTCCGTGTCGCCCCCATTGCGGACGCAGGTTTCGGCGAGGTCTCCCGCAAGATCGATCGCGCACGGACCCGAGAGCCCGTCATGCGTAAACAGGAGTTCGCCGCGGTTGCGGAAACGGAAACGTCCGCGGGAAAAAGTCAGTTCGGAGTCGGGAAGAGCGATTCCGGTCAGCTCGCGCACCCAGCGTTCACGGATCAGAAGCGGCGCCATTGCGGGAAGGAGCGGAGCGAGCGTATGTCCCAGCGCGGCGGCGAGGTTCAGCCCGTGACGGCCTCCCCCGAGCGTCGGCCACGCGGTTCCGCCGCCGGCAAGGACAACGGCTCGGCACGGAATGATTTCACCGTCCGCAGTTTCCACGCCCGAAACGGAATCGCACTCCGTCAGAATCCGGTCGATGCGGCATTCGTTCCGCATGGTTCCGCCGAGCGCGAGGAAAGCGGAGGAGAAGGCGTTCAGAACGTCGCGGGCGCGTTCCGATTTCGGAAAATAATGGAATGAATCCACACATTTCAGCGGAACGTTCCGTGACTTCAGAAATCCAAAAAGCCAGTCATGGTAGGCGTTGTCCAGAGCGGGTTTCATGAACCGCCCTTCCCTGCCGAATGCAGACATGAATGCGGATTCGTCCAGAACGTTGCTGACGTTGCATTTGGATCCGCCGCTCGCAAGCAGTTTGAGTCCGAAGGTGCGCAGACGCTCGCAGAGCAGAACGCGCGCGCCCTTTTCAGCCGCGGCGAGCGCGGCGGAGAGCCCTGCCGGTCCCGAACCGACGACGATCGTGTCAAAGCCGGTCATTTACGGTATTTCAGAACCTGGGGATCAACCATGCCGAGGTCGGCAAAGGCTTTTTCGCGCAGTGCGCAGCTGTCGCACTTCAGACACGGCGAACCGTCGGGGTTCGGGTTGTAGCAGCTGTGCGTCATGGAGTAATCCACGCCAAGTTCAAGCCCGCGCCTGATGATCTCCGTTTTTCTGAGATGCTGGAGCGGGGCGTTGATGCGGAAAGCCCAGCCTTCATCCGACGCTTTCGTGCCGAGGGATGCGGTCAGTTCAAAGGATTTGACGAAAACCGGGCGGCAGTCGGGATAGCCGGAGTAATCGAGGCTGTTGACGCCGATGAAGATATCCTTCGCGCCGATCACTTCCGCAAGCGCGGTTGCGAACGAGAGAAAAATGGTGTTGCGCGCGGGAACGTAGGTGGCGGGAATGCCGCCGCCGCCCGCATCCGGAACGTCGATATCATCGGAAGTCAGCGCGGAACCGCCCCATTCGCGCAGATCGAAGGAGATCAGATGATGCTTGACCACTCCGGCGGCCTCCGCAAGACGGCGCGCGCAATCGAGCTCCACTTTGTGACGCTGACCGTAAGAGAATGTAAGTGTATGGATTGCAAAGCCTTCCGACTTGGCAATCGCGAGACAGGTAGCGGAGTCAAGTCCGCCGCTCAGGAGAACGACAGCTTTTTTTTCGTTCATTTTTCTTCTCCTTTTTCCGGGGATGTGAAAATGGTCAGAGCTTCATCAAGTCCGATCATCTCGCGTGCCTTTTCGAGACGCGTCTTGTAGAAATCATAAAGTTTGTACTGGCTGCGCGAGGGCTCCGTCGCCGCCGAAGCAACGGGGCGCGAGAACTTGTTCGCGCCGATGAGACGGCGTCCCTTGCGCTTGTCGCGCAGACCGCAATCGAGGATGAAATCGAGTTCGCGGCGGAGATTTTCCGATTCAATGGGCGTGAGCACTTCGATACGCCGGCGAATGTTCCGCGGCATGACGTCCGCGCTGCCGATGTAGTAGACGGGATCGCCGTTGTTGGCAAAACGGTAGATTCGCGCGTGTTCCAGGAAGCGGTCGAGAATGCTGACGACCGTAATGTTCTTCGCGAACGGCTTCGGCAGACTGAACGGATTGATGCCGCAGATGCCGCGGACGATCAGATTGATCTTCACGTGCCGCTGCGCCGCTTCATAGAGATGTTCGATGATCTCGTAATCAATCAGCGAATTCACCTTCATCGTAATGGAGCCTGGATTCTGCGGAGTGGAGAGCTCGGACTCTCGGTCGATGTGGTAAATGAGTTTCTCCTTGATGTTGAACGGAGCAACCCAGAGTTTGTTCCAGTCCGGCGGGCTCGAAAAGCCGGTTATAACGTTGAAGAGCGCGGAAACGTCGTCGGCAATCGACTTGTCGTCCGTAAAGAAACCGAGGTCGGTGTAGAGCTGTGCGGTCTTGTCGTTGTAGTTTCCTGTGCCGAGATGCATGTAACGGTGAATCCCGTCCTCTTCCTGGCGCACGACCATCAGGGCCTTGCAATGCACTTTGAGTCCGGCGATTCCGTAGACGACGTGCGCGCCCGCGTTTGCGAGTTCCCGCGCCCAGTTGATGTTGTTCTCTTCATCGAACCGCGCTTTGATTTCGACGAGCACGGAAACCTGTTTCCCGCTGCGGGCGGCGCGGATCAGGGCTTTGACGACGGGCGAATTTCCGCTGACCCGGTAGAGGGTCTGTTTGATTGCAAGGACGTTCGGGTCATTCGCCGCCTCTTCGAGAAAACGGATGACCGGACTGAACGATTCGTACGGATGATGCAGCAGAAAACCGCCCTTCTCGCGGATGACGCGGAAGATATCCGACCCCTTCGGCAGGTTCACCGACGCCAGCGGCGGCAGCGGCTTATCCATTAGCTCGGGAAAATTCTTGAGTCCGGCAAGACGGAACAGATCCTTCAGATTCAGCATCCCGCTGATGGAGAAAATCGATTCCGTGGAGGTCTTCAGCATCTCCGCAAGCCATTCGCGCGAGGCGCGGCGCATGGTGGAGGAGATCTCGAGCCGGACGACTTTGCGGCGCGCTTTTTTCTGGAGCGCAATCTGCATTTCCGTCAGCAGGTCGGCAATGGACTCTTCGTCGATGGAGAAATCCATGTCGCGTGTGATGCGGAACGCCGAACATTCCAGAATCGTGCATTTGCTGAACAGAAGATCGAGATTGTTCGCAATCAGCTCTTCGCTGGTGATGAACGAAGCGCGGTGACCGTAAACTTCGACTTCGATGAAACGCGGAATCAGCGACGGGACCTCAAGAACGGCGAAACGCTCGCGGTCGTCGTTCTCCTTCCGGAGACGAACGAGAAGTTCGAGTCCGAGGTTCGGAACCTGCGGGAACGGATGCGAGCTGTCAATCCCGATCGGCGTGAGAATCGGGAGCCAGTTGGAAATGAAGTGCTTGCGGAGCGCATCGCGTTTTTCCTGCGTCAGATCCTTCCAGGCCAGCAGGCTGATGCCGTTCTGCGCAAGCTCGGGGAGAATCTCCTTGTAGAGCAGACGGTACTGACGGTCGACAAGCGCGCGGATGCGGGTGTCGAGGCGATTCATCAGTTCAGCGGGAACATAACCGCAGTCGCCGTAAATTTTTTTGAACGGCTCGCCGAGCTGCTGTTTGACGCCGGCGACGCGCACCATGTAGAATTCATCGAGGTTGCTGCTGAAGATTGCGATGAATTTCAAACGTTCAAGCAGGGCGTTGCCTTTATCGGAAGCCTCGCCGAGAACGCGGGCGTTGAATTCAAGCCAGCTGATGTCCCGGTTGATATACTGTTCGTTTTCGACTGGAGTTGTCATAGCCGATCCTTTCTCCGTCAGAGGAAAATGATTTTAGACGCAAACGCATAGTTGAACATGTCGGTGTCGATGCAGTCGAACCCGGCCGAGCGTCCCATTCCGCCGATTTTGACCATGACGAGTCCGGAGGAAATCTTGACCGTCATGCGCTCATCCGGTTTGCAGATGACCGCGAGGCCGCATGCAAGACGCAGGATCGCCGCGAGTTTGCTGATTACGTGGCGTTCCTCCACCGGCAACGCCATGTAATCAAGGTGCTGCGGCTTCGGAACCGCCTTGCGGTGATAGCGCGCGACCATTGCGACAATCCGCCGTTCCGCCTGCGAAATTCCCGGAATTTCCGTATTCAGAATGATGTAATGACTGTGCTTGTGATACGCCTGGTTGTTCACAAAAAGTCCGGTCTTGTAAAGCAGCGCGGCGACCTTGAGCAGCTTCAGCTCCTCGTGTCCCATGCCGTGCAGCGGAGCGAGTTTGGCGAAAAGCTTTTCCGCGAGAATGACGGTTGACGCGATCAGGCGCATGTCGCTGGCGTAACGCTCGGCGATCTGCGTGGCGCAGCCGAAAATCTGCGGCTCAAACGGGTCGCGGCGGTGCATGGAACTGTTGATGAAGTCCTCGATCAGCGCATATTTTGTGGAAATGGTCGGCGCATAGATCATCTTCGCGCCGGTGAGCTTGAGGAGGTTCGAAATCATCATGCAGCACGGCAGAACAGCTTCCGCGAGATCGGATTTGATGTTGTATTCGCGTCCAAGCGCTTCGACGGTGTGCGATCCGGCGATCTGGCGGAGCTGTCTGAACTCCTCGATTTTCAGTTCGAACATGCCGCGTTTGATGCGCTGTTTCTTCATGGCGAGCATGGCGCGGGAGGAGGCGCCGGTGACGATTAGCCCGGTGCAGTTCATTTTCCGCGAGAGATATTCCAATTCGCTGAACGCATAGTCGATGACCGGCTCCAGCTGTTCGATGCGCGCCGCGGCGGCGGAGGCGTCCGAAAAGCCTTCGACGGCGCGGAGCGTTCCGAGCTTGATGGTTTCGGTGAAGCACATGATTCCATGGTCGAACATGCTGACCTGGCAGGCTCCGGTGCCGATGTCGGCAAGAAGCAGAGACTGCTCTTCAAAATGGAAGTTCGCGGGGATGATCGACTGCACTGCAAGGTAACCGAGACGCGCCTCGTCCGGACCGGTGAAAATCTTGACGTCGATTCCCGAAAGGAATTTGATGCGTTCCAGGAAGATGTCCGCGTTTTCCGCCTCGCGGACGGCGCTGGTTGCGATTGCGCAGTACTCCTTGATGCGGTACTCGCGCATTTTGAAGCTGAATTTCTTCATGATCTCGCAAAGCATCGCAACCGATTTGTTGCCGATGCGCCCGGTGCGGAAGACGTCGGCGCCCAGCGGAACGGGGATTTCAAGATCCTCTATCGTTTCGTAAGTGCCGCTGGACTTGTCTACCTGGACAATCAGCAGACGGGCGGAGTGCGCCCCGATGTCGATGGATGCGAGCATGGATTTCATTTGCGGCCGGTTCCTCTGGCAAGGAGTGTCGCGCCGACGGCAACCGCATGGTCGCCGAGAGTTGAAATGCGGATTTCCACATCCGCCGGGGAAATTCCGAACAGATGGCGGTTGAATGCGCTCTTGAACGGGATCTCCACCTGATCGCCGAGCGCCTCCACGACGCCGCCGCCGAGCACGATGCATTCCGGAGCGACAACCGCGCACGAGGCTGCGGCCGCGATCCCGAGCATGCGGAACCCCTTGTCGATGACTTTGCGGACCGCCGGATCATCCTCGTTGTAGGCGCGCGCAAGGTACTTGCTCTTGATATTGACCGTTTCGGGATTGAATTTTTCTATCGGAAGCAGTGTGCGCATTCCGCATTTGAAAATTTCTTTCTTCAACGCTTTGACGAACGCTTTTTTGCTGCAGTAAGCCTCCGCACACCCGCGATGTCCGCAGCCGCAGCGGCGTCCGCCGACCTTGATGATGGAGTGACCGAGCTCGCCCGCAAGCCCCTTGTTGCCGATCAGCAGCTTGTCTTCGATGACAATTCCGCCGCCGAGTCCGGTTCCGACATAGTATCCGAGAGAGGAGCGGAACCCTGCGGCGGCGCCGGCGAAGTGTTCGCCGAGCTGACCGAGATTGCCGTCGTTTCCGAGCTTGAATTCATGACCGAACGTGTTTTTCATAATCTGAAGCATGGAAACTTTTTTCCAGCCGAGGTTGACTGCATGAAGACAGTCCCCGGTCTCCGGATCGACGGGAGAAGGAATGGCGGCGCCGAAACAGGAAATGTCGTCAAGAGAGAGCGAGAGTTTCTGCAGGGCGGCAAGCGCGGTCTCCTTCATGGCGAGCGCGGTGCCTTCGGGACCTGCGGCGGGGTCGGTGGGAGATTTTGCATCGGCGATCACCCGGTTGTCCGGATCGGTGACGACTGCATAGATTTTTGATCCTCCGAGGTCGATGCCAAGCGCAAGATTGTCTGCCATTTTCTCTTCTCCATGTTAAAATTCCATATGATATGGGAATATACTGGAAAAATGCGGAAATTCAACCCCGGAATCGGCGGAAGAGGAATGTTAATGGAAATTTAACAAATCGTGCAGGCTCCGGTTCGGACCCGGCACAATCATCTCCGACGCAATCTCCGCGCTCGGAACCAAAACGAAATCGCGCTTTGAAAGCTCCGGGTGCGGCACGGTCAGACGCGGAGAGCGGATAACCGTGTCTCCCATCAGAACAATGTCAATATCCAGCGGGCGCGAAACCCAGTGCGGGTGGTCGGCGGGACGCCCCGCCTCCACTTCAATGCGCTGGAGCAGATTCAGCAAATCCAGCGCCTCGCCCTCCCAGATTCCGAGAACCGACCGGTTCAGAAAATCCGGCGCGCCTTCCTCGCACCCCATCGCCTTGCTGTGGAAAAGAGCCGATTCCCTGAGCGTGCGGAATCCTCCGCGCTCCAACTTCAGAAGAGCGGTCCGGAAGGTCTCCGCAACCTCGCCGAGGTTGCCGCCGAAAGAAAGAAGAACCGGATTGTGCGACATTGAGCTTGCCTGCCTGTCTGAAACGAAAAAGCTCCGCACGGGGCGGAGCTTTTCCGGAAACGCGGGAAATCACGCGTTGAACTTGAACGCCTTGACGGCGCCGACGGATTCCTTCATCGCCTTCAGATCGGCGTCCGAAATATCGGAGCAGACCTTGATGACTGCGAGAGAATTGCCGCTCTTCAGGTTCTGCGGAGCGCGGATGTCGATGATGTTCACGCCCTTCGCGCTCAGAGCGCCGGAGAGCTTCGCGATCACGCCCGGAGCATCCGTGTACTCGAAGAACAGCGTGTAGCCGGACGGTTCCAGATAGAGACGGTCGAAGTCGTTGAAACGGGAAATCATCATCTTGCCTTCGGTGATCGTTCCGCGGACGGAAACCTTGTCCGCGGCCGAAACAAGGTCGATGGTGATGGATTCGCCGTAGTTCTTGGCGTCATCGACCGGCCGGTTGACGAGTTCGACGCCGCGGCTAGTCAGGAACTCCTGAGCGTCTTTGGCGTCGAGGTACGGATCGAAGTCGCCGCTGAGACCGGCACAGATCGGAGCGGTCATCCATTTTGCGAACTTGGCAAGGGCGCCGTAGAAGCTGGTTTCGATCCTGCTGATTTTCGCATCGCCCATCGCGGCTTTCGCGAGCTTGGCGAGGGAAGAAGCGAGGTGCTGATACTCGGCGTTGAGTCCATCGGGAACACCCTTGTTAACGACACAGGTGGTCACGCCGTTTTCAAAGTAGGCGACGGTCTGCTCGGCGGCGCGTTTTGCGGCGACGAAGTTCGCCTCCTTTGTGCTGGCGCCGAGGTGCGGAGCCATGACGTCGGCGACGTCGGCAATGGATTTTTCGCCTTCCGCGTCTTTCTTGTAGACGTCGTTGCAGTAGATGATGCCTTTTTCCGCTTTGAATTTGCGGAGAGCGTCTTCATTGATGATTCCGGCGCGTGCGCAGTTGACGATCATGACGCCCTTTTTCACGAGAGCGAGGAGCTTTTCATTGACCATGCCGCGGGTGGCGTCGTTTTCGGGAACGTGGAGGGAGATGACGTCGGCTTTCTCGAAAATCTCTTCCACGGAGGTGAGCTTGACGCCGATTTCGTCGGCCATTTCCCTGGTGATCATGGGGTCGAAGCCGAGAACGTTGACTTCGAATCCGGAGGTGCGTTTGACGAGCAGACGGCCGATGTGACCGAGACCGATAATGCCGAGGGTCTTGCCCGTGAGCTCGCGTCCCATGAAGGATTTCTTTTCCCACTTTCCGGCGCGGGTGGAGATGTCGGCGGGAATGAGCTTGCGGTAGGCCGCGAGGATCATCGCGACGACTTCCTCGGCGACGGCGTTGGAGTTTGCGCCCGGGGTGTTCATGACATCGATGTTTTTGCGGCGGGCGTACTTGATGTCGATGTTGTCATAACCCGCTCCGGCGCGGACGACGAGCTTGAGCGAGGGGAGAAGGTCCATGATCTCCGGAGTGACTTTTTCGCTTCGGACGATGATGGATTCCGCATCGGAATTCGCTTTTGCGAGATCCGCGAACGGGGTCTCCATGTCCTGAACGACGGTGAAGCCTTTGGCTGTGAGGATTTCGGAAACTACTTTGTCGAGTTTCGTCGGAATAAGAACTTTTTTCATTGACATTCTCCCTTTCGGTTTTTCTATCATCCTATAAGATACTCCCGAAACGGCGTTCTTGCAAGTTTTTTTACGGAAAAAATCGCCGTTATTGCCGTAAACTCCGGGAAATTCATAAAATTTTCCGGTCAGGCAAAAAAAACATATGCCTTCTTTGGCGGAAATAACGGATTCTCTGCAACGCATGCCCGCTTTTTACTCAATGCCGACACTCATCTCCGTTATTTTTCAAGTTCCCGGTTTACCGCATTGTCAAATTGATTGTAGTTCACAACCGGAGCCTTGAATTTGATTCCCTCTCCGGACAATGCGGCAAAATGAGCCTCGCCACACTTTATCTTCGCCTGCTGCGGCGGTGGAAGCTCTCCGAGGCTGGCCGTTCCCTTCATTTCCACAACGAAGTACAAACGCTTTTGCCCTTCTTTTTCCACAACAATCGCCCAGTCCGGGTTGTATGTCCCCAGTGGAGTCGGTATTTTAAACCAATCTGGGAGCTTGGCAAAAACCTTCACGTCATCATTCGAATCCAGTTTTTTCGCAAACTCGCGCTCAATATCGGAATCGTATACAGTAGATTCATAAATGCCGTGATGCGGCGTCTCCACCATGTTCTGGTCAATATAGCCCCTCAATTCCCGGCTCTCGAAAAGTTCCTGCGCCCAGATGTTGTCATTGCCGAGCTTGTGGTACTTGATCCCGTCAACGACAAACTGCCCCATCACCCTCTTGATGATCGAAACAGCTCCGTCAATAAACATCTGCGGATTCTTCTTGAAATCATCCAGCCGCTTCGAACGGATCAACATCTCGCACAATGTCCGCCGTGTCAGGTTCGTTTCGTTTTGCAGATAGCTGATTACATCCGGAATCTCCGGAGTGTATTTGAAAGACGCCGAAGAATCTTTCATAACAGTAACCGTCACTCCGCCCTGCGTCACATTCACCATTCCTTTGCCAAGGATATACTTCGGATAAGTCACGGTCAACACATTTTCATCCGCAAGCTGTTTGACACATTCGGAAAGAAGCGCCGCCGAATCAAAGTTCACACGGTATGTTGTCTTGTATTTGATCTTATCCCACAGCTCTTTGAACTCCGGTGAAAGAAAACGTTCTTTGTTCAAACGGACAGGTTCCGATTTCGCCTCGTCTCTGATGTTGAGATCACCGCAAATCTTTTTCAGAACAGCCGTGATCAGATTCGCATGTTTTTCAACCTCCGCAGGATACGTCATCGTACCGTCCCGGAGATTCTCCTTCAGTGAACTCTGGACAATGCCGGACGATGAAATGAATTCCCGGCTTTTCAAATGCTCATAAATCAGTTTGGAGTTCTCCAGTCCCAGATATTCCGGCTGCCCCTTCTCGTTGAGAACCGAAATATTTGCAAACGTATGCTCCTCCACCAAACCGAACCGGATATCCTCCTCTTCCTCAATTTCATGCTGCAGATTCGTCGCAAAATCCTCAAACGATTCATTCGCCATAACGGTAAGAGTGTTCACGTCGAACCCCGGCACCCGTTCGCCATTCTGATTCACACAGATGCGAAGACCGCGTCCAATCATCTGACGGCGGCGCAGATCACTGGTAATCTCGTTCAAGGTGCAAATCTGAAAAACATTCGGATTGTCCCAGCCCTCCTTCAAAGCGGAATGCGAAAAAATAAATTTCACAGGAGATTCATACGAAAGCAGCAGCGTCTTGTTCTTCATGATCAGCTGATAACCGCGCTCGGCATTCTCTCTTTCCGTTTTGGAAGATTCGTTCGTATCGACTTCCCGTCCTTTTCTGTCTATCGAAAAATAACCGTCATGCACTTTCGCAGGAAGAGTTTCGATATCCACATCATGAAACAGTGTATCATACCTCGGCTTGCGAATCAGATTCGCATATTCTTCTTCAAACCACCGCGCATATTTGCCCTTTACAGGGTTTCCCTCCGGATCATATTCCCGGTAATTGCTGACACGGTCAATAAAGAACAGACTCAGAACCTTGATGCCCAGATGCGTCAGCTGCAGTTCCCGGTCCAGATGCTCTTCTATCGTCCGGCGGATCTGAAGCCGCTTCAGGCCATCGTTATCCGCCCCGCCGAGAACCTGGTTGATCCGAAGAGGATCTGCCTGATTCAGAAACAGAATATACTCATCCCCTTCCCTGCAGCTGATATCGTCAACCTGATAACCGTCGTATATGCTCCGCTTCCCGGACTTCTTCCACAGGGAATCACCGGCCTTGACCTTGACCGTTTTCCGGACAACGCCGCCTTTCACCAGAACATCCAGCTCAACCCGGGCCGATACATATCCATCTTTGTTGCTCGTGGAAACCAGCCGGACATACGCCGAGTTATGGCTGTCCTCAACCCGGATCCCCGCAACAACGATCTGCTTCACCAGCTTCTGCTCGTAGGCGTCCACCGAATCAAGCTTGTACATCATGCAGAAACGGTCTTTCTTCCGGTGCGTCGCCGAATAACGCAATGTACACAGCGCCTTCAGAAGACCCAATGCCTCTTTCGCTTTTTCCGTATTGTCAACGCTCTGAGGTTCATCGATAATCACCACTGGCTTACAGTCGGAAATGAAATCAATCGGTTTCCCGAGCATCTTGTCATGATAACGGTGAATGATGTTCGCCTTGCCTTCCTTCTCCGGATCCGCGGCAGCCTTGCGGAACGCATCAATATTGATGATCATAATCTGAATGCTGTCCGAACCCGCAAAATTCCGAACCTGATTCAGCTTCTCGGAATCATAAATAAAATAATCAAACGGAACATTGTTGTACTGCGCCTCAAAGTGATTCTTCATCAAGTCAAGAGAACTTTTCACCCCCTCCTTGATCGCAATGCTCGGCACGACAATGATGAATTTCGTCCAGCCGTAGAGCTTGTTCAGCTCGAAAACCGTCCGCAGATAAACATAGGTCTTTCCCGTTCCGGTTTCCATCCAGATACTGAAATTCATTGTCTTGACCACATCGGCCGGAGACTGTTCCAATCCGTTTTTCAACTGAATCGCGTGAACGTTTTCCAGAATTTCTTCCGGCGAAAGCATCAACTTATTCGCAACAACATCAGGCTTCGATTCCTCTTTATTATCATTATCATTCTGATCCGGAATGGTTTCTGCCTTCAGTTTAAAACTATCTTCGACATTCTGCTTCCGGACGGAAAAATTGCTCCGGCAGACTTTCTGTCCCTTGAAAATATCGGTAATCGCCGAAATAGCTTCCAGCTGGAACCCCAGATTGGCATCAAATTTCAGTTCTCTCATTTCTTCTTGTCCTCCTCAAGCAAGCCAGGCAAATCACCTTTGGACAGATAGTTTTCACTGCTGATAATGGAGTGCCCCAGTTCTTTCTCGGTTTCTTTACGGGCGTTCCCCGCCACCTTGCCGCCACGTTTTGCCACAGATTTGTGTTTCGGCATCGTGTCCGGTTTTTCCTGACGGGAAAGCTCGGTCGTAACCCGTTCGCCAAGCATCGTAAAAATCAACTCAAGGTCGTTCATATGATCGCGCAGGTTCTGATTGGGAGACTCCAAGCCCTTATAAGCCTTGTATGCAGAAGGTGTCATACCGAAAGTCGCTTTGCTGATTTCTGCGGTCAGGATCGCAAAGTCACGGTCTTCGTTAATCCCGCGTTCTTTCCATTCATCCGTCAAGTTTTGACGGATGGCGATTCCGCGCAACCGCTTGTCAATCCAGTCTTTCGAATAGCCCTTCTGTTCGTAGAGTTCCTTCATGCGGTCTTGGGCGAGTTCCGGATTTTCGATCTCCTGTACCCGGTCGTAACCCACCTGTGCCAGCCATTGCTTGAACGGTTCCGCTTTCGGCGATGGAATAGACTGAATGATCCGGAACATTCCCTTGACATTGGCGCAGTCGGTCTTATAGCTTTTACCATCATTTGCCGGCAATTTCAGTCCGTGACAAATTGTCACGACCTGACTTCCTTCCGCTGTCAGTCTCTGTTTCAGTTTTCGCCAGTATGCTGCCGGATCCGCACTGCCGGTCAAGACTGCCACAACATCAACAACGGAGAAGAACCATTCCCCATTCACAAAAATCCTGCGGATGGATTTATTCTGAAAGACGATCAATTTATCGTTTTGGGGTTCATTCTTACTCATTTTTCACCTTTCTGCTTTCGCTGTTCCTGAACATCCTCCCGGATTTGCTCCATCCAGCCGGAATATGGCTTATCATTGCCGAGAACAATGTCCTTAACAATATTCAGGATCAGCACGGACAAACTGTTGCAATCTCCTTGCGTAATCTTTTCCTTTCCAGATACTTCATCCGTTGCAATTTCGATATTGAAAACCCACCAGGAATCCAATCTCTGATACAGGGAAATGATCTTGCCAAGCAGTATCGTATCTTCATCCTTCAAGCCTTCCGCCAAGACGTTGAAAAATTCATGCACAAAATCATTTCTGCGTTTTTCCGCCTGAAAGATAATATACACCTCGTCCTCGGATAATGCACCTTCTTTTTGAAACCACTTGACAGATGCGTGAAAAATCCGTTTGGGATCAAGGTCTCTGACTGCTCGTTGATAGGTTTCATTTTCCTTATAGACGAATTTGCCATCTTTCATTTCACAGGAGTCAAGGCAGAAAAATCCACGCGGACGGTCGATAATAAAATCCTTCATCGTTTCAAAAAACAGGACAAAGAGCGCGACCAGAGAGATGTTGCTTTGCAGCGATTCTCTGTTTAAGATGTTTTCAAACATCTTTAGTGCCTTGTCCTGATTTTCCTGCAACGACATTGGGAAATCTCCGTCAAATGGTCTGCACGGACTTGTCTTCAAAGCCCGCCTGCTGCAGAATTTGAAGAACATTCGTCTTGGCGACATCCGTAAAACCGTTGTCGCGGAAGACAACCTGCATCGGAACAATGGGCGCATATTCGTCACGAAGCTTCACGATTTCTTCCGCGATCGTCTGAGGAATGGTTTTGTCGAGGCAGATTGCCAGCATTCCGGAACCGACAATATAGACCGTGTTCTCCCCGAACTTCTTTTCCTCAATCGACAGCGTCAACGGCAGATTGCATTTCAGCAGGACTTCGTAAAGCAAATCCTGTGTAGTGCGGTTGGCAAGCACATTATCCACCACGGCAAGCAGATTCTCCCGCAATTCATCGGCATTCGGATTCCACGGGACAATGTTGCTCGTATCCAGTTTGAAGACCTTGAAGCCCATGTCACCGGCAAACAACGGATTCTCATCCTTGATCTTCTTCGCCGCCCGGCGGATACGCTCCTTGCCGATTTCGCAGATATTCTTATACCCGGCCTTCGCCGCTTCCGTTCCCTCTTCGCACTTCTCCGGCAACTGCACCATGATGAATTTGCGGTTCCCCCCGTCCTCCGCATTCAACTGCATCACCGCATGTGCCGTTGAAGCAGAACCAGAAAAGAAATCTAATACAATATCTGAATCAGAGCCTAATTGCAAAAGTTTTTTTATCAATGCGGATGGCTTGGGGTATGAGAAGATTTTTGCATTCCCCAAGATGGAGATCATTTCGTTTGTACCATGCTGCGTGTAAATATCATCGATCATTGAGAACATTTTTCCAGGTCGAATATTGCCGTCATCGTCTTTTAGATATTGTTTACTTGAGACGATCCATTCGCCAGCATTTCCTTTTTGAATTTCTAATTCGTTGTTTTTTAGAGCTTCATATGCCCTTTCTTTACCCCATAGCCATTGGCGTTTGGGCATAATCATTGTCCCATCTGGCGCAGCAATTGGATAAATTAGATTCGGACGTGCATCCATAGCTTTTCCCGCCTCTAATGGGTGAGTTCTATAACCTCCGCGAACGGAATATTTTTCATCTCTTTTTGAATAATATGTTTCCGCTGATTCTTGAGAAAGCGGAATAAAGAGTTCTGAAATATTGTCAATACTTTTGCAATACATCAATGCATATTCATGGAGAGACACTAGATATTTTTCTTTTGCACCACCTCCATATCTCTTTTTCCAAATAATGTTGTCAATAAAGTTCTCCTCTCCAAACACTTCATTACAAAGTTTTTTGAGGTTGTCCTGTTCGCTGTCATCAATCGAGATAAAAATCACACCGTCATCGGTAAGAAGATTGCGGGCGAGAATCAACCGCGGGTACATCATGTTAAGCCAGTCGGTGTGATAACGTCCGCTGGTTTCGGAATTGGCATGGGTGGATTTGCCTTCATCGTCGGTTTGGCCGGTCAGAGCTTTGTATTCCCCGATCGGGTTGCGATAGTCATCAGGATAAACAAAGTCCTTACCGGTGTTGTACGGAGGATCGATGTAAATCATCTTGACGCGTTTATGATAAGAACCCTGCAGGAGTTTCAGAACTTCCAGATTGTCTCCCTCGATATAGAGATTGCCGCTGTCGAACTTTCCGGGCGTACCGTCCTTTCCGGAACTTTCTTCCACGCACGGACGCAGCGTACCCATCGACGGAACCCGTGCGTAAGCGCGGGCCTCCTCCTTGCCGTTCCAGGTGAATTTATAATAAGTCTGCCGTTTTTCAACCTCTTCTCCGAGCAGAGCCTTCAGCACTTCAAAATCAATTTTTCCTTCGGTAACAGCCTCCGGGAAGAGAGCTTTCATCTGTTTGATATTCTCAGCGATGAGATCCATTGATTTGCCAGTCATTTTTTCCATATCTTCAATCCTTTTTCCGGCGAGTTCAAATCGGGATGCCGGCAAGTTCATTTTCCTTTTCACTCCTGCATTGATTTTTTGCAAGCAGAGGATTCCGGCCTCCGGAGACAAGGAATCCGCCTTAATATAACACTGGCTGCGAGTGAAGTAAACCGCTCCAATGAAATTTTTTTGGAATTTTCCGCCGGACCCGTTTACGATGCACCTCCCCTTCACTGCGCGCGGCGGTACTCCGCGGGGGGATAATGCTGCAACTGACGGAATACCCGCGAAAAATAATAACGGTCCGGGAAACCGGTCAGCTCGGCGATCTCGTCAATCGTTTTATCCGAATAGCGCAGATAACGGCACGCGGCCTCCACACGGATCCGGCGGCTGTACTGCTGCGGACTCTCACCCGTCTCCTTGCGGAAATGACGCAGAAGCGTGCGCAATTCCGTGCCGCAGCGCGCGGCAAGCTCCGAATTCGAAAGCGGATGCGTCATGTTCTCCCGGATCAGACCCGAAACGCGTTCCGCAAGCGGACTCAGCGACTCACGGAAGAGCATCCGGCCGCGCGGAAGACTCAGCAGAGCATGGTAGAGCACCGCCGCGGCAATCACTTCACAACGGAAACGGTACGCTTCACCCGTCTCTTTCAGTTCGAACCACTCCCGCAGAAGCGCGCGGCATTCCGCCGTCAGCGGAGTCTCATGAATTCCGGGTTCGGAAAAAACGACATGTTCCGGCGGGACAAAATGAATGTAAAACTGTCCGAACGGCTTCCGTGCGAACGTGGAAAAACGGAAAAGTCCGGGGATGATGTAAATCCGGTCGGTCCGCATCTCAATCACCCGTTCCCCGACTTGCAGACAGCCGCCCTCGGACGGATTCCAGTAACAGCGCCAGAACGGAGTGAAAAGATTCGTCTGACGCCACGGATAAATCCCCGTTTCATACCGTGTCAGATAAATTTCCGGAAGCATATCTTCGTGTTTCATACATCCTCCATTCTGTCGCGAAAAGATACATCTTTCGTTATAATATCCATTTCTTTTCCCCGTTTGTCAAGTATATTAGCTGATAAAAAACAAGAAAAATCAGGAGAACGCAAATGGCTTTTTCAGACAGCAGAGAATGGAACGCATACTGGATCTCCAGCGGAGAGAACATGGTTGACTGGCGGGCAAAAACTCTCCCCGCCCCCTGGTTCCGGAAAGAGTTCCGCGCGGAAGAAGGGAAATCATACGAGGCGTTCGTCTGCGGACTTGGTTATCATGAGCTCTGGATCAACGGCCGCCGCGTCGGAGACGCCGAACTTGCGCCCGCGCCGACGAATTACGACCGTCATGCCGGATACCTCCGATACGACATCTCCGCATATCTCAAACCGGGACTCAACACCGTCGGCGCCGTTCTCGGAAACGGGCTCTACAACTGTCACACGACGGAGACCTGGCACTTCGACAAGGCGACATGGCGCGACTATCCGAAGCTTCTTCTCGAAATTGTCGCAGACAGACAAACCGTTCTCTCCAGCGACGACACCTGGAAGGTTTCAACGGACGGTCCCATCACCTTCGACGGCCTGCGCAACGGAGAGTACTACGACGCCCGCCTTGAACTTCCCGGATGGTCGGAAAACGGATTCGACGATTCCGCATGGAACCGCGCCGTCATCACAGCCGGACCCGGCGGACTGCTTTTCGAACAGACCGCTCCGCCCTGCCGCGTCCGCGAACTTTTTCCCATGAAAGAGATCAGGCCCGGGATCCTGGACGCCGGAGTCAACATCGCCGGACGCGCGGAACTCACCGTCCGCGGCGTCCGCGGAAGCGAAATCCGAATCCAGTACGGCGATGTTCTCAACCCGGACGGCTCGCTGCATCTCGACGACATTGCGCGTTTCGTCAAGAGCGGCGAGTTTCAGACCGAACGTTACATTCTCAAAGGCGGCGGCACGGAGACCTGGCATTCGCGCTTCACCTACCACGGCTTCCGCTACGCCGCAATCGAAATCTCCGGCGACGCGGAAATCCTCTCCATGACCGCGCAGGTCATCGGAAGCGACTTGGCGGAAACCGGCGGATTCTCCTGTTCGCATCCGGACCTGAATGAACTCGGACGCTGCACGCGCCGCTCCATCCTGAACAACTTTGTCGGCATCCCGACCGACTGTCCGCACCGCGAGAAAAACGGCTGGATCAACGACCATCAGCTTGCCTCCGATTCCGTTCTTTTCCAGTTTGACGCAAGCGAACTCTACCGGGAATTTCTTGGAACGCTCCGCGACTGCCAGCGTCCAAACGGTCAGCTGCCGGGCATGGCGCCGACTTCCGGCTGGGGCTACAATTGGGGCAGCGGTCCGCTCTTCGACAACTTCCTGCTCGGGGTCCCGCGCAACGTCTACATCTATCGAGGCGACAGCTCGCTTCTCCGCGAAAACTACGACGCCTTCAAGCGCAATCTCCAGTTTACAGAATCGCTTGCAAAAGACGGAACAGTCCGTTTCGGGCTTGGCGACTGGTGTCATTACGACAACGCCCGCGCAGTGGCGCCCGAATTCGTCACGACCGCGTGGCATTACCGGAATCTGAAAATCTTCGCGGAAACAGCCTCGCTGTTCGGCTTTTCCGACGATGCCGCACGGACGCTCGACCGCGCCGCGAAAATCGCGGATTCGTTCCGCAGAAACTTTTTCAACGGCGGCGGCTCATGGGCGAACGACGAGAAAACCGCGCTTGCCCTGCCCGTCGCGTTCGGACTTTGCAACGACGCGGAAGCGCGCCTTTCCGCCGCTCTTCTCGACCGCAAAATGCGGGAGGACGGCTGTATTGCGGACTTCGGAATCGCCGGAGCGAAATTCGTCCCGCGCGTTCTGGCGGATTACGGGTACGAAAACACCGCATTCCGGATTTTCACGCAGGAAAAGTTCCCCGGCTGGTGCAAATGGATCCGCGACGGAGAAACCACGCTTCTGGAAGATTTTGCCGGACGCTGTTCGCACAGTCATGTCATGTACGGCGACCTTGCCGCGTGGATGATGCAGTATCCCGGCGGGATCGAGCCGTCGTTTACGCGTCCGGGCTTCCGCGAAGTTGTCCTGAAACCGAAATTTATCGACGCTCTTCATTCGATGAACGCGCATTACGATTCCGTCTGCGGCAGGATTTCCGTTTTCTGGAACCGCACCTCATCCGGCATGGAGCTGACCGCCGCTCTCCCCCCGAACGTCCCCGGCGTCCTTCACCTCCCGGACGGCTCCTCGCACGCTTTCAGCGGAACGCGGCATTTCCAATGGAAATAACAGCATGCGCTCCTCTTGCGGGAAGCAACGGCAAGTTCGCGTTCGCAAACCGCCTCCCCCGTCACGAAGGAACATTGCAGCAGAACAATTTCTGTCATTCCCCTTGAAAACAGGAATTCCGACAGTATTTTAAATAAAACATTTTAAATTCAGGAGATTCCCATGACCGCTCAAGCGCATGAAAAAAAACTCAAAGTTCTTATGATCGGAAACAGCTTCACGCAGAGCGTTCCGTATTTCTTCCCAAGCATCGTCGAGGCATCCGGAAGCGATTCGCTCGTGCTCGAGATGGCGGCAATCGGAGGATACACTCTCGCGACTCACTGCGACGATTATTATAAATCCGAACAGAATCCCGAACACAGGCCCTACTGGACCGGATTCAAACAGGCAAGCCTGCATGAACTTCTTTCCGAACACAAGTGGGATATCGTCACCGTTCAGCAGGCAAGCGATCAGAGCTGCAATCACCCTGTCGCTTCCTGGCGCGCGGATGAACTCATCAGCCTCATCCGCCATCATCAGCCGGAAGCGGAAATCATGACGCAGCTCATCTGGGCTTTCCGCGCCGACGATGCGGCAATTCGAATCCCCGGCGGCTACTGGGAGTTCGATCAGCACGAAATGCACGAGCGCCTCCTCAAGAGTTACGGCGAACTCGCGGAAACTCATCACCTCCGCGTCATTCCCGTCGGGCTCGCGGTCGAGATCGCCCGCGAAAAATCTCCGCTGAAATTCAAAAACTATGACCCGGCGATTCTTGATGCGCTCAATCCGCCCGACGTTCCCCCGCAGGCAGGCGATCCGGTCGGCGACATCCGCTGGAGAAAAGATGAAAAGACAGGCGAACTATTCCTCTATCGCGACACCAGCCACATGAATGTCCGCGGCAAGTATCTGCAGGCGTGCGTCTGGTACATCCTCCTCTATGGGCGGACCGCCGAAGAGATCAAATACATTCCGAAAGAGCTTTCCGACTCCGAGGCGAAACTTCTCGCCCGGTGTGCGGAACAGGCGGTCCGCGAGTACAAACAGGTCAAATAATCCCGAATCCACAAACGAAAACGGCGCAATTCCATGAATCCGGAGTTGCGCCGTTTTTCATTTTCAAAACAATTATTTTTCTTCCGCCGGATTCTTTTTCGGGAACACCCAGCCTTCCAGGAAGACGAGCAGAGAGAAGAGAACCAGCGATGCGGGAATCAGGAAGAACGAGTTTTTCAAGCCGAAACGGTCGCCGCACACGCCCATGATCCAGGTGAAAAATCCGCAGCCGGGAATCCCCATCGCCGAAAAATAGATGTACAGCATTGTTGAATCCAGCTGCGGAAGCTGATGCACTCCATACACCTGGAGCGTCGGCCAGTACGGCGCAATTCCGATTCCGGCGAGAAAGAGGAGAAAGAACAGAAGCGCGAAAAGCAGGATTCTCGATCCGAACATGTCCGGCGTCAGAACGGTCAGCAGAAGCGTAACCGGAATCGTGCAGAGCCCGGCGGCAAGCAGGATGATTTTCAGATTTCCCGGACGCGCAATGAGCCCGAAGCAGGTACGTCCCGCAAACATGCCGAGCGCAATTGCCGCCGTGCCGAGCCCCGCCATCCACGCGCTCGCGTTGAAGCTGAGCTGAATGTATGCGGCGGTCCAGAAAGTCAGACAGAACTCCGAACCGGCGCCAAGAAACATTCCGGTGCAGTAGACCCAGAATCGCGGCGTTCTGGCGATTGCGGCGGAATATTCCCAGATTGCGGAGATGCTCACACCACCCGATGTTTCCGGATACTTTTTGTCCGGCCTTTCCTTCCAGAGAAACAGAATCGACGTCAGCAGGGCGAGTCCCCCGGCAGACGCGAGGATGATGCGCCAGTTCACGCCGAGCGTCAGCAGTCCGCCCGCACCGAGAACGCAGATTCCGATTCCGATCGACCAGAACGCATGAGCAATATTCACGTACTTTTCCGGAGCGTCCTTATGAAGGTCCTGCACAAACGGCGTGGCGACGCCTTCGCAGATCCCCTCGCCGATTCCGGCGATCAGCAGACACGGGAAGAGCATCCAGTAGGCTGGAGCGAATGCGCAGAGCAGGATTCCGCCCCCCGTCAGAAGCATGCAGGTTCCCATCGAAACACGTTTGCCGATCTGCCCCGCGACCGCTCCGCAGAGAAGCAGGGCGATCACGATCGCCACACTGCGCATCAGGTGCAGTCCCCCGCCCGCGGCCATGCCGCCTTTGTCGAGCGGGAAATTCAGGTCGGCTCCCATTGCGACAATCACAATCGGGATGGAGAGCGAACACAGCGCGTATGCCGCGAACGCCGCGTACGAGGCGACATCATAGCGTCCGAGATTCAGTTTTCCGAAAGACATGACAACTCCTTTTTTGTAAAACGGAACAGATAAAATACTCTGAAAAGCAAAAAATACAAGCGGATTTTTCATTTTGCAGTTGCTTTTTCAAAAAGAGCATTGTATAATAACCCCGAAACTGATAAGGAAACAATCCATGACTGTCATAAAAAACATCCACAGTCCGCTGAAGGTGGTCTCCTTCGGGGAAGTTCTGTTCGATATCATCGGCGGGGAACCGTTTCTCGGCGGAGCTCCGCTGAACCTCGCGGCGCACCTCTGCAAACAGGGAGCACAGGCAGCGCTCGTCTCCGCTGTCGGCAATGATACGCTCGGACGGAACGCGCTCGAACAGATCCGGAAAATCGGACTCGATATACACGCAATCGCCACGCTCGCGGATCATCCGACCGGAACGGTGACCGCCCGGCTCGATGAAAACAAAGTCGCAACTTACGATTTTGCGGCGGATACGGCGTACGACCACATTCCGCTTCCGCAAATCGACACCGACATTGACCTTTTCTGTTTCGGCACGCTCGCGCAGCGTTCGCCCGAATCACGCGAAACCCTCCGGAAGCTCCGCGCTTCGCTCGACTGCCTGTTCTTCTACGACGTCAATCTGCGCCAGAATTTCTATTCCAGGGAGATTCTGGAGGAGTCGCTGAATGCGGCGGACATCGTGAAACTGAACGAAGACGAGTTCCCGGTTCTGGCTTCGATGTTCGGGCTTCCGGACGACCCGGAGGAGTTCCGGCGTCGCTTCGGCCTCCTGTTCGTGCTTCTGACCCTCGGACCGGACGGCTGCGATCTCTATGCGGACTCCGGCAGGATTCACTCTCCGGCGGTCCCGGTCAAAGTCGTGAGCACAGTCGGCGCGGGCGATTCGTTCAGCGCCGCATTCCTGTATCATTACCTGACCGGCTCATCCCTTGCGGATGCTCTTGCGGCAGGAAACCGTCTTGCGGCGAAAATCGCCGGACAAAAAGGCGCAATCTGAGGAGATCCGCAATGGACGGCGACGACTTCCGCGTTCTCGGAGCGGATATTTATTTCCGTTCCGGCTTTCCGTTCGCGATTGCGAAATACAACCACACGCAGAAGGAATTCGCCCACATCGCGCCCGCCGTCCGCGAGTTCTGGAAAATCACGTACATTGAAAACGGCGCGGCAACGCTTGAGTTCAGCGGACGGCGTTACAAGCTCCGCGCGGGGAGCATTTACCTGATGCATCCCGACCTGAAGACACTCTACCATATTACGGAAGAGCCGCTTTCGGTCTGCAACATTCTGTTCACCAAAGATTTTCTGAAAGAGTTTCTGCCGGACCTGATGCGCCGTTTCCATTTTTTCTCGGTCTTCACGGACGACTTTGTCCGCCAGAAGAAAATTCCCTTCTACGCACATGAGTCGTCGCGTCCGATCCGCACGATGGTGATGGAGCTTGAACAGGAATATTTCCGCAAGGAGATCAACTATCACCTGAACATCAAATTGAATCTGATGCGTCTTCTGCTTCAGTTTCAGCGGGAATCGGCGTTTCTGGAATCGGGACGTGAGCGAATCGTATCGGAGATCCGTTCCATGCTGGAAGAGGACCTCCGCCGGAACTTCAGTCTGACGGACCTGGCAAAGCATTTCTCGGTCAGCAAGCAGCATCTCTGTCATTTATACAAGCAGCAGACGGGACGTTCGATCATTGAGGACGTCAATGAGTGCCGTATGGACCACGCCGCGGAGCTTCTTCTGAACGGTGCGACCCCGATTTCCGAAATCTGTTACCGCTGCGGCTTCAACGATCTGAGTTATTTTTACCGCACTTTCAAACAGCGTTTCGGTCTCAATCCCGGCGAATTCCGCAGACACGGGAAATGATTTGATCCGGCAGAGCGCATGGGCTGCGTAATGTTTTTTCTGTAAATTCTCCGAATCCCTGCCGTCTACCTTTCAGATAGGCCTTCCCATCGGCAAGCCACTTTTCGTCCAGTTCGATCAGGAGCGCCGTAGCGATCATGAGCAAAGATTCCTTGTTTGGAAATGCTCTAATACTCCTTGTTTTGAAATTCCACCATATTTGTTGTCCGGAGTTTCCGACGCGCATTCAATAAGTCCGGTTTTACATTGAATACTGTAAAGCCTTCCGGCAGTTCGTTCTCAAGCCTGCTCGACAGATCCGGGGCTGTTTTTCCGTACTTTTCAATCAGCTTTTTTCAGCTGGATTTCAGCATCGGACCGTGTCGGCATATTCATGACAAGGGCTCCTCTGAAACGGCATTCGGAGGAGCTTTTTCCATTCAGTCTTCCAGCAGAGTCTTCGCGTGCGTTTCCGCGGCAGCGCCGCCGCCGAGCATGCGCCCGAGCTCCGCGATACGCTCTTTTTTCGAAAGGACACGGATCGAACTGACCGCCGCCTCCGCCGTCGTCGTTTTGACCACGGAGAAATGACGGTCCGCACGCGCGGCGACCTGCGCAAGATGCGAGATGCAGAGAATCTGTTTCTTCGTTCCAAGTTCGTGCAGTTCGCCCGCAACGACAACCGCCGTCTCGCCGCCGATGTTCGCATCGATTTCATCAAACACCAGAGTGCCGATCTCATCGACTTCAGCAAGAACCGTTTTCACAGCAAGCATCACTCGCGAAAGCTCGCCGCTGCTCGCGACCTCTTTCAGAGGCCTGACCGGAACTCCCGGGTTCGCGGAAAACAGAAATTCTATGCGGTCCGCACCGTTCGGCCCCGGACGCGATTCGCCGAATTCAACTTCAAACGCCGCGCGTTTGAAACCGAGTTTCATGATCTCTTCGCGCAGTTTGGCGGAAAGGTCCTCCGCCGCGGATTTGCGCGCGGCGGTCAGCTTTGCACAAAGCGCAAGATGCGCGGAACGGGCGGCGGAAAGACGCGTCTCCAGCTGTTCGCGTTCACGCGCGGAATTCTCGAAAAGCTCCAGACGGCGGCGTGAATTATCCAGTTCCGTCAGGACATCCGCAATTTCCGGACCGTATTTGCGCTTGAGCGTCTGAAGAATCTGAATCCGCTCCTCCAGGGCGGCAAACTCGGATTCATCCAGTTCCACCGCGGAAGCACGGGACTGCAGGTCATCGGTAAGCTCGGAAACCGCATCGGAAATCTCATCGCATTTCGCAAGGAATCTGTCCGCATAGCCCGGATCGGCGGTCTCCAGCGGACGCAGCAGGCGGCGGACGGAGGAGAGGCGGTCCATGATCGAATCGTCGGATTCGTTCAGCGCGGCGGAGGCGGCGGAGGCGATTTCAAGAATTGTTTTTGAGTTCGAAGCGGCGGCGTGGGTCGCTTCCAGCCGTTCGTCTTCGCCGGGCTCCGGATTCTGAGACTCGATTTCAGAAACAACCCGCCGCAGCCGCTCCGCTTCATCTGCATCGGGCATGGTACGCTGAAATTCCTCCTGCTCCGCTTCAACCTTGCGGATCGCATCCCACGCGGCGGAAACTTCGTTCAGAAGATCATCCAGACGCGCAAAGCGGTCGAGCGCATTCAGCTGCGCGGAAGGTTTCATCAGCCCGAACGCCTCGTGCGGACTGTGGACGTCGACGAGCAGTTCCCCGATCGTGCGGAGAATCTGCGCGCTTGCAGGAGACGAATTGACAAAGATCCGTCCGCCCGACTGCGTAAAGACGCGGCGGACGAGCAGAGCGGAATCCTCGCAGGGTTCAAGTCCGTACTCTTCCAGCAGAGCCGCGATGCGCGGGGCGGAAACGGGGTCCAGACGGAATTCGCCCGCGATTTCGCAGCGCTCGGTTCCCTGACGGATGGCGGATTTTTCAAATCTTCCGCCAAGCAGCAGGGCGACTCCGCCCATGAGCACGGATTTGCCCGCGCCGGTTTCGCCCGTAACGGCGTTGAAGCCGGGAGAAAATTCAATATCGGCCTCCTCGACCAGCGCCAGATTTTTGATGTGCAGCCATTTCAGCATAGTTCAATCCTCGTCGGAAACCCTTGCATGCTTGGAATAGAACGAGGGCTTGACCGTTTTCGCATAGGAAGGATACTTCGCCCTGAGTTCCGGCGACGCATTCTCCGGGATGTACTGGAAACGGTTGTAAAGCCAGAGGTATTGCTCCGGAGCCATGCGGATCAGATTTTCGGTCATTTTCATGATGTCCTGAATCACCTCTTCTTCGGATGCGTACTCGGACGCGGGCTTCGGAAGCGGGTCCATCGTCGCCTTGAAATGTCCGTTCGGAAGACGGATGCAGGAACCGACGGCGATATACGCGTTTTTCTTCAGCACCATTGTCCCTGGGAAGCGCGAAACGGGAACGGGAAGTCCGAACATATCAACGAACGCGCCGCCGTTCCGCGCCTTGATGTTCTGATCGACGAGCATCCCCGCGACTGAACCGTTTTCCATTGCGTGCACGAGTTTCATCATGCCGCCTCGCGACTCGATGATGCTCACATTCTTCACGGAACGTCCGCCCGTAATCAGGCGGCTCAGGTAGGGATTGCGCGGGGTGCGGACAACGGTCGCCATTTTGAATCCGAAGTAGAGTCCCAGCGCCATGCCCGAAAACTCCCAGTTGCCGTGATGCGGCGTAATGAGAATGACGGGGCGTCCTTCCGCAATGCACTTGCGCACATTTTCCGCAACGGCGGCGAGATTCGGCTGAACGTCAATCATCTCCTTCACCTTCTCCGGACGGTTGTGGAACCAGAAGAGCTCGCAGACAGTCTGAACGAGATTCGCGACGCAGCGGCGGGATAGATCGAAAATCTCCTTTTCACCCTTTTCCGGAAAGGCGCAGCGGAGATTTTTGCGGATCAGTCCGCCGACCGGCGGAAGCGGAACCGCAAGCCACGAAAAAAGCCAGCCGAGAAAACGGAATGTCCCGCGCGGCAGAATCTCCATGAATTTCATGAAGACCAGAGCGGCAAGATAGACGATGTACTGAAGCACGCGTTTCATCGTTTACTGCTCGTTATGTTCCCGCAGATAATTTTTCGCGCGGACAAGATCCTCCGGAGTATCGATTCCGATGCTCTGGAAGTGCGTTTTGACGACTTTGATCTTCATGCCGTTTTCGAGAGCGCGCAGCTGTTCAAGCTTTTCGCATTTCTCCAGCGGACTCTCCGGAAGAGAGACGAAACGCTCCAGCGCGGCGCGGCGGTACGCATAGATGCCCCAGTGACGGTAGAGCGGCATGTCGGTTCCGCCCGTCCGCAGGAACGGAATTTCGGAACGGCTGAAATAGAGAGCGGAGCCATCCGCACCCACGACGACTTTCGGCAAATTCGGATTCGAGGCGATCTCCGCACGGGTCGAGGGAACGACAACGGTCGCCATGTCCGGCTGATCCGCTCCCGCCATGACGTCGATGAGGGAATTGATGACTTCCGGCTTCATGAACGGTTCATCTCCCTGAACATTGATGATGACGTCGCATTCGATATTTTTCGCGGCTTCCCAGATGCGGTCGGAGCCGGAGGGATGATCCGGGGAGGTCATGACCGCCTCCGCGCCGAAACCTTCCGCAATCGCCTTCACCTTTTCGCTGTCGGTCGCGATAAGCACGCGATCCGCTCTGGATTTTGACGTGCGTTCCCAGACCCATTGAACAATCGGCTTTCCGCCGAGTTCGGCAATGACTTTTTCCGGGAATCTTGTACTTGCAAGCCGTGCGGGAATGACGGCGATTGTTTTCAGCTGTTCCATTATCTTTCTCCTGTTTTTACCGTAATATATACCATGCGGGCGTTGAATGCAAATCAGTCGAAAACGACCTTCCAGTCCGGATCGCGGGAAGCGTCGAAACACATGCGGATCTGCGCGGCGGTGTTTTTCTCCTCCGCAAGCGGGGGAAGCCCGTTTTCCGCGAAATACGCGAATCCGGTCGTTTCCAGATTTTCGCGAAACGCTCCGCCGACCTCGCCGCAGAGAACGAACACCTTGCAGATTCCGTATGCGTACGGAGGCGGATTGTGCCGGTTGCGGTCCTGCACGGCTATCAGGCGGAGCGCAGCGACCTCAAGCCCGGCCTCCTCGCGAACCTCCTTCTCGGTGTTGGAGCGGATGGATTCGCAGAGATCGACCCAGCCGCCGGGGAGCGACCACCTGCCGCTTTTCTCGTGAACGAGCAGAATCTTTCCGCCGCGGAAGATCGCGGCGCGCGTATCAAGCTTCGGAGTCTGGAAGCCGCGCTCGTTGCAGAAAAGCGACTTCACAGTCTCAAACGGAAGCTCCGTCTTTGCGGCGAGCATTTCCGCGGCGAGTTCGCGGATGCGCTCAAAACGTTCCGCATCATAGGGATCTTTGGAATAGGTCACGCCCGCCTGCCCGATGAATTGAAGTTCCATCGCCTGGCGCAGAAACGGCGGAAGTGAACCGCAATCATCAAGACGCTGCGCCACTTCGGCGGGTACGGCGAAGTAATGCGCGGCGCGGATATGCCGAACCGAATGCGCACCCCAGACAGCGAGTCCGAAGGCGGCGTTTGCTCCGGCGGCGCAGTTGGCGTCATGAACCGTATCGCCCACGAAAAGAGCGTCCTCCGGCGGACAGCCCGCGCGGTGGAGGCCTTCCAGCAGGGGGGCGGGATTCGGCTTGTGCAGAACCGTGTCGGTCGCGGTGATCATCAGATCCGGCTCAAAGTATTGCGCAAGATGAAATCCCTGCGAAAGCTCCGAGCGGTTTTTCGAGGTGACGATTCCCAGACGGATTCCGGCGTTTTTGAGTTCGCCGAGCATTTTTTCGATTCCGGGGAACGGCTTGATCTCGCCGTCGCGGCGCACCACGCGTTCCTCCCACATCCGCCCGAAACGGACGGGGTCGGAAAGCTTCAGCGCGGCGGCGGTGTCGGACGTCGGAATACCCCAGAAACGCTGGAGCTCCGCAAGGTCGTAATGCGCCCCCGTAAGCTCAAGAAGCGTCGCCTGAAGCTCCGGCATGACGATCGGCTCGGTGTCGAGAAGCGTTCCATCGATGTCGAAGAAAATGCAACGGTATTTCATTGAGCCTCCACAAGCTCCCTGATGAAACGCGGCGGACGCGCCGGGCGCCCCGTCTTCATGTCCACACACGCGTGAATGGTGAAGCCCTCCACAAGAAGTTTTCCGCGGCAGAAAATCTGACAGGCGATTTTCACGCGCACGCCGGAGGCTTCCGCGAAACATCCGGTGATGTCGAGAACATCGTCGTAGCGCGCGGAGGCTTTGTAGCGGCAGTTCGCCTCGATCACCGGCATTGCGATCCCCTCTTTTTCGAGTTCGAGATAGGTATGCCCCGTCTCGCGGAGAAGTTCGTTGCGGAAACGTTCAAAATATTCAAAATAGTTTGCGTAATAGACAACCCCCATCTGGTCGGTGTCCGCATACGGAACGCGGTAGGAAAGAACGACTTTGTTTCTGATTTTGCGGAGCATGAAATCAATGGTCTCCCGCAGGTTCATTCCGCTGTTGTCGAGCGGAACGGCGTCCTCCGCCTGACGGAGCGGACCGACTGCGCGGGTCGAATCGGCCTTGTCGCGCGCGACGATTTCGGCGGCGACTCTTGCGATTTCCTCTTCCGAGGGCGTTCCGCCATCCTGAAGCAGGCGGCGTTTCGCGCGGGCTTCAGGAGATGCGGTCAGGAAGAACTTGTATTTCGCATCGGGAAAAACCACGGTTCCGATGTCGCGTCCCTCCATGACGACGAGCGCGCCGTCCGCCATTTTGCGCTGCCATTCGACGAGTTTTGCGCGGACCGCGGGAACCGCCGCGATTGCCGAAGCTCCCGCGGAAATTTCGGGAGTGCGGAGCGCATCGCCTGGAACCGCTCCGTCGACTTCGAGTTCCAGTCCGTCCGCGCCCGGAATAAAACGCATCGAGGTGTTTGCGAGCATGTCGTCAAGCTTTGCGGGGTCGGGGTTCTTCGGATCAATTCCGAGCTTGAGTGCCTTCCATGCCGCCGCGCGGTACATGGAGCCGGTGTTGATGTGAATTGCGCCCGGGATCGCCTCCGCGAGCATCTGCGCCGCCGAACTTTTGCCCGATGCGGCGGGACCGTCTATTGCGATTGCATTGACTGCCATATCAGCCTCTCTCATTCCTGAATTTTATCGACGTATTCCTGAAAATCCGCGGGAAACGGAGCCTCGAAGGAGAGCTCCTCTTTCGTAAACGGATGCGGGAAAGTTATTTTCCATGCGTGAAGCATCTGCCGCGGCGCTGGGATGCGCCCGTTTCCGCCGTACGTGCCGTCGCCGATCACCGGTGAGCCGAAATACGACATGTGAACGCGGATCTGGTGTGTGCGTCCCGTCATGATCCGCACCTGAAGCAGAGCGGCGGTGACATTCCCGATCTTGCCGCGCTTGAGCGTGGTGAAGCGCGTGTACGCATCCTTTCCGCCGCTGCGCACCACCGCCATTTTCTTGCGGTTGACCGGATGACGCCCGATCTGCGTGCGGATTTCCGCCGCAATCACTTTCGGACACGGCGCGACGATTGCCGCATAGGTCTTGGAGACCTCGCGGTCGGCGAACATCCTGCTGAGCTTGTGCATCGCCACGCCGTTTTTCGCTATGACGAGACAGCCGGAAGTGTCCTTGTCCAGACGGTGCACGATGCCGGGACGCATCGGATCATCCTCTTCACCGAATTCGGAAACCAGATCGCTGTCGCGTCCGAGCAGCGCGTTGACCACGGTTCCCGTGCAGTTCCCCGCGGCGGGGTGAACGACCATCCCGGCGGGCTTGTTGATCACCAGCAGAGCATCGTCTTCGTAAAGGACGTCCAGCGGAATTTCCTCCGCTTCCACATGCTCCATCGGGGAATCGGAGGGCGGCTCAAAGGAGATTTCGTCCCCTTCCGCAACCATCGTGCGCTTGGCGGCGCAGACTTTGCCGTTCAGAGTCAGCTTGCCGGCGTCAATCAGTTTCTGCACCTGGACGCGGGAGTATTCGCCTTCCGCATGTTTTGCGACACACTGGTCGATGCGGATGTTTGCAAAACCGGGTTCGACTGTAAACGTGATCCGCTCCTTATTCCGCGGCATTTCCGCCTCTCCTTCCCGCGTACCAGAAGAGAACCGCCGCGGCGGGAATCATCAGGAAGAGCGCAACCGCCTGCGAAGGAGTGAATACGCCGATATGATCCGTGTGATCTCCGCGCATCAGCTCCATGGTGAAACGCATGACCGCATATGCCGCAAGATAGATCGCCGCCACGCCGCCCGGACGCTTCACCTTGCGCAGGAGGAATATCAGCAGAACGCCGATCAGCAGATTGCAGAACGATTCGTAAAGCTGGACCGGGATCAGCGGCATGGATTCAGACGCGGTCCTGACAGCGGAATAGAGGTCGCGCGGATTCGCGGGATAGCACACCGCCGGAGCCGAGCCTGCGGGGAACACGACCGAGGGGAATGCCGAATCCGCCGCAAGCGGTTTTCCGAAGCAGCAGCCCTGCATGAAACAGCCGATCCGCCCGAAGACGTGTCCGAACGCAACCGCCGGAGCGTAGATGTCAAGCACCTTCAGCATCTGCAGTTTTTTCCATTTGCAGTAGAGCATGACGACCGCAAGGGCGACGATGAAACCGCCGTAGAAGACGAGTCCCCCCTTGTCGATGCGGATGACGTCAAGAAGATTGTCGCGGAACTGGTCGTGGAACTGGACGACGTAGAAGAGGCGCGCCCCGGTGACGCCGCCGAAGATGGCGATCAGGGCGAGGTCGAAGACGTTGTCGGAGGTGAGCCCCGCGTGTTTGCGTTCGATCAGCAGCGTCGCCATTGCGGTGACGAATGCCAGCGCGACGAACACTCCATACCAGTGAATGGAGAGTTTCCCGACTGTAAAAGCGATTTCGTGCATAGTTTCCGTTTCTTTCGTGATTTTTTTGTCATGTCAATGGATTTTTCGAGTTTCCGGTGTATACTTTACACCAACAATTCAAAAAGGCAAAAGGGAAAGGAAAGTTTTTTATGACCGAACAGATCGCGGCGCATCTTGACGCCATCGCCCAGTACGCCCCCGTGTGGGGATTTCTGCTGATTTTCATCTTCATGACGATTGAAAGCTCGTTCATCCCCTTCCCCAGCGAAGTGGTGATGATCCCCGCCGGCTTCCTCGCATTCAAAGGACAGCTGACCACGGGGAATCCGTGGATCGACTGCATCATCGCGGTCGTCGTCGGCTGCCTCGGGTCCATCGCCGGAGCATACATCAACTACTATCTTGCGTTGAAGCTCGGACGGACATTTCTGCACAAGTACGGCAAATATTTCTTTTTGAAGGAGCCGACTCTCGACCGTGCGGAGGAGATTTTCCGCAAATACGGCGAACTCGCGACTTTTGTCTGCCGTCTGCTCCCCGCGATCCGCCAGCTGATTTCAATCCCCGCCGGACTCGCCCGCATGCCGCTCAAAAGTTTCACTGTCTACACCACCCTCGGCGCGGGAATCTGGATCATCATCCTCACCGCAATCGGCGGATATTTCGGACATCTCACGGCGGACATGACCTATCTTGAGATGATCGAAAAAGGCAAGGAAATCATCTCGAAAAACTACGGCTGGATTCTGCTCGGACTCGTTGTATTTGTCGCAGCATACCTGCTGGTTCACCGCAAAGTCATGAAGAAGGCGTGAACGCGTTCGGCCGACGCCGCCCGAACCCAGGGGAGACCGGTTGCATTTTAATTGGTGCAGCCGGTCTTTTTTCTGTGACCGGCAATTTCCTCGCCGAGACGCGCTGCCCGGAGATTTAAAATCAAAAACGCCGCTCTTCCGCTGCGGAGGCGGAAGAGCGGCGCGAACGTGTGTCCGTTTCAGATTACTTCAGAGCGTTTCCGGAAACCTGAACTTCTTTCACAGAGAACAGAAGCAGCCAGGAGCTCGTCTTGAAGGAGGTGAGATCGTTGACGCGGTTCGCCTCCATATCTTTCGCACGCTTCGTCAGCATGCTGACGGCGTTGTCGATGCGGACCGTATCCTTGAACAGAGTCGTGGAACCCGGAGCGGCGGAGCTTCCGGTCATCAGCGGGAGAATGCCGAAGAGGTAAACGCCCCAGATTTCTCCGTTGACATGCACGGGAACCGTGGTGACGTCAGAGTCGGAAAGTTTCATTCCGTGAACGGTGGTTCCGGTCGAAATCGAAGAGCACGCGGTGAAAGTCACGGCGAGCACGGCGGCCATTGCGGCCATAAAAAACTTCTTTGCCATTTTGTTGCCTTTCGTTTGGTTCTGTTTCTTTGAGAAATGTACATCCACTTTCGCGCGGTTGCAAATGGATTTTTTCATTTCTCCGCAAGAATATTGTCAATGAGGCGCGTTTTGCCGAAATAAACCGCGACCGGGAACATCATCGAACCGCCGATTTCCGTAATCGGCTCCAGCGTTTCCGAATCCACCGCTTCGATGTAATCCACGACTCCGGATGAGGCCTCTATCGACGCGCGCAGCTCCGCAAGCATCGCGGCAAGATCGGTTCGGCCTGATTCGATCTCCGCTTTCAGCTTCGCAAGTCCGCGCGAAAGAGAGAGCGCATTCCGGTGCTCCTCCTTCGAGAGGTATTTGTTGCGCGAACTGCGGGCGAGACCGTCGGCTTCGCGGATGATCGGGGAAATCACAATGCGGATCGGGAAGTTCAGGTCGCGCACCATGCGCTTGATGATCCGCGCCTGCTGCCCGTCTTTCTGCCCGAACACCGCGATGTGCGGCAGAGTGGCGAGAAACAGTTTCGACACAACGGTCGTCACGCCGCGGAAGTGAATCGGGCGCGTCTTCGCGCAGAGTCCCTTCGAGAGCTTCTCTTCGACGACCCAGGTGGAGGAATCCTTCGGGTACATTTCATCAGCGGTCGGCGCGAAAACGGCGTCGACGTTCTTGCTTTCGAGCAGCGTCGTATCGTGCTCGAAGTCGCGGGGATACTTGTCGAAATCCTCGTTCGGACCGAACTGGGTCGGGTTGACGAAGATGGTGACGATGACGGTGTCGGCGCCGTTTTTGCGGGCGGTGTCGATCAGCGAGAGGTGTCCCTCGTGCAGAAATCCCATGGTCGGAATGACGGCAAGGGTGGCGCCGGCGCGGCGTTTCGCGTCGGACCATTCCTGCATTTCACGGATCGTACGGATGATTTTCATTTCAGCTTTCACTCTTTCTTATGCGTTGGCTTTGCGGATGCGTTCCGCAACGGATTTTTCGTAAGCATCGAAATCGTCGATCATGACTCTGGCGACTCCGCTCTTCATGGCGGCTTCGGCGACGCGGGCGGCAACGCGCGGAACCACGCGTGTGTCGAACGGTTTCGGAATGACGTAGCTTTCCTTCAGCGGATTTTCTCCGTCGAACACGCCGTTCGCCGCATCCTGCGGATAGGCTTCCTTCAGCTGGGCGAGAACATCCGCCGGAATCGGTTCCGAAGCGATTTCCGCAAGAGCTTTCGACGCGGCAAGCTTCATTGCTTCGTTGATATCCGTCGCGCGGACGTCGAGCGCGCCGCGGAAGATTCCGGGGAACCCGAGGACGTTGTTCACCTGGTTCGGGAAGTCCGTACGCCCGGTTCCGACGACCGCAGCGCCGGCGTCCTTCGCATCCTGCGGATTGATTTCCGGAACGGGGTTCGCCATGGCGAAAACCACCGCGCCCGGAGCCATCGACGCCACCATTTCCTTCGTCAGCGCGCCGCCGACGGAGACGCCCATGAAGACGTCCGCGCCCTTGATTGCTTCTGCGAGCGTGCGTTCGGTCATCGTGCGGGCAAAACGCTTCTTCTGATCATTCAGGTCGGTGCGTCCGCTGTGAATCGTGCCTTTGGAGTCACAGAGCGTGAAATTCTCGCGTCTGGCTCCGGCGGAAACATAGTATTCCGCGCATGCGATGCCGGCCGCGCCGGCGCCGTTCATGACGAATTTGCAGTTTTCAATCTTCTTGCCGACGAGCTTGAGCGCATTCAGGATTCCGGCGAGAGAGATGATCGCGGTTCCGTGCTGGTCGTCGTGGAAAACGGGGATGTTCATGGATTTCTTGAGAGCGGGCTCAATTTCAAAGCAGGCGGGCGAACCGATATCCTCAAGATTGATGCCGCCGAAGGTGGGTTCCAGAGTCTTGACGACTTCAATCACCTTCTTCGGGTCGGTCTTGCCGTTTTCCTGGAAGACGGAACCGAGACAGATCGGAATGGAGTTGATGTCCGCGAACTTCTTGAACAGCACGCTCTTGCCCTCCATGACGGGCAGTCCGGCTTCGGGGCCGATGTTGCCGAGGCCGAGAACCGCCGTGCCGTCGCTGACAACGGCAACCGAATTCGCACGTCCGGTGTATTCCCAGACGGCGTCGGGATTGTTGTGAATTTCCATGCAGGGGACCGCGACGCCCGGGGTGTAGGCGAGTGAAAGATCGTGCTGCGTGTTGCAGGGTTTGGTCGGGACGGAGGCAAGTTTGCCTTTCGGCGCGGAGCCGTGATACGCAAGTGCGTCCTGCGCAAGTTCGGTTTTCGGATCGGTTGCCATTTTTATCTCCTCAATTCTTTATAGATGTTCATGCTACAGGTTTGCGGACGGGGATGCCGCGTTCCGCGAGGAACTCTTTCGCCTGCGGAACCGTGAACGTCCCGAAGTGGAAAATGCTCGCGGCGAGAACCGCGTGCGCCCCGCCGTCGCGGAAGACTTCATAGAGGTGTTCCAGCTTGCCGGCGCCGCCCGATGCGATGACAGGAACGGAAACGGCATCGGAAATGGTCTTGGTGAGCTCGATGTCATACCCGTTCTTGGTGCCGTCGGCGTCCATGCTGGTCAGGAGGATTTCCCCGGCGCCGAGCTCCACGCCCCGCCGCGCCCATTCGAGCGCGTCGATGCCGGTGTTGCGACGTCCGCCGTGCGTGTAGATCTCCCAGCGTTTTTCACCCGGAACGCGGCGCGCGTCGATCGCGAGAACGATGCACTGGTTTCCGAAACGTTCCGCCCCCGCGCGGATAAGATCGGGATTCTGAATGGCGGAGGAGTTGACGGAAACCTTGTCCGCTCCGGAATTAAGCATTTTGCGCATATCTTCAACGGATCGGATTCCGCCGCCGACGGTCAGGGGAATGAAGACATTTTCCGCGGTTCTGCGGACAACGTCATACATGGAATCGCGGTTGTCGCTGGTTGCGGTGATGTCAAGAAAGACAAGTTCATCCGCTCCCTGACGGTCGTATTCGATCGCGGCTTCAACCGGGTCGCCGGCATCGATGAGGTTCACAAAGTTGACGCCTTTGACGACGCGTCCGCCGGTTACGTCGAGGCAGGGGATAATTCGTTTTGCCAGCATTGGTTCCATCCTTCGTTCGTTTTACTGTAATGTATCACGAAAACGGGAAAAGTCCAATGCAAACCGGAGGGAACTGCGGATTTTACTTTCCGAACTGAGCCCCGAACGCCTTCAGCCCCTGCTCGCGCTTCGCTTTGAACTGCGCGGCCGTGCATTCCAGAAGCCCCAGCAGACTCGTCAGTTTTTTCTTCGGAGACCAGCCCGCGTTCAGCTTTGGAATCATGCCGCCCGGACGATACAGCGAATTGCCCTGCTCCAGATAAATTTTCCCGTCCCGGCACGAAACCGCATGGAAGCCGCATGCGGCGCCGAAAAGACGGAGACGGACCGTGATCAGCATGTTCTCCGCGGCGTCGGGCAGCGGACCGTATTTGTCGCGGAGCTCCTCGTGGTAATCGTCGATTTGGGCGGGATCCTCGAACATCGCGAGACGGCGGTACGCTTCCAGACGCAGACGGTCGTCTTCGATGTAATCCGGCGGAATCGCGGCGGCAAGATGGTTTCTGTCCGTATTGAGCGCGTATTCCAGGAAGTCCAGATTGAGGTCGCAGGTGATCGGACGGGCGTTTTTGATCCCGCGCAGATTGTTCGCGGCCTCGCGCAGAAGCTGGCAGTACAGATGAAAACCGATGGCGTCGACGTGGCCGCTCTGCTCCGCTCCGATGATGTTCCCCGCTCCGCGGATCTCAAGGTCGCGGATCGCAAGCTGGAAGCCGGAGCCGAGGTGCGTGTAGCGGCGGATCGCCTGCATGCGCCGGCGCGCGTCGCCCGTCATGATTCCCGACGGAGGAAGCAGCAGATACGCATACGCCTGGCGGTTCCAGCGTCCGACGCGCCCGCGCAGCTGATGCAGTTCCGCAAGCCCGAACATGTCGGCGCGTTCGATAATCATCGTGTTTGCGTTCGGAATGTCAATTCCCGATTCAATGATCGTGGTGCAGACGAGAACGTCGATTTTCCCTTCGATGAACAGCCCCATGATACCTTCGAGTTCGGAACCGCGCATCTGTCCGTGGGCGACGGCGACGCGTGCGCCGGGAGCGAGAGAGCGGATCTCCTCCGCCGTCTTTTCGATGGAGTTCACGCGGTTGTGAATGTAGAAAACCTGTCCGCCGCGTCCCAGCTCCCGCGCAAGCGCGGCGGAAACGAGCGATTTCTCCTGCTGGGCGACGACCGTATGGACCGGCAGACGGCGCGTCGGCGCGGTGGTAATCGCGCTCAAATCGCGCAGACCGGACATGGACATGTGGAGCGTTCGCGGAATCGGGGTCGCAGTCATGGTCAGCACATCGACGGTCGAGCGGACCGCCTTGAGTTTTTCCTTGTGCTCCACGCCGAAACGCTGTTCCTCGTCGATGATGACGAGTCCGAGTTCATGGAATTTGACTTCGCTTCCGACGAGCGCGTGCGTTCCGATGATGATGTCTATGGAGCCGTCCGCCAGACGCTCGACAATCTGTTTGCGCTCCTTTCCCATTTTGTGACGGGTCAGAGTTTCAATGACAATCGGGAACTCCGCGAAGCGTTCCGTAAAACTCAGATAGTGCTGCTGCGCCAGAACCGTCGTCGGCACCAGCACGGCGACCTGCTTGCCGGAAACCGCACATTTGAACGCCGCACGCATCGCGACTTCCGTCTTGCCGTAGCCGACGTCGCCGCAGAGCAGACGGTCCATAGGGCGCGATGACTCCATGTCGCGCTTGATCTCCTCAATCGCCTTCTTCTGACCCTCGGTCTCGTCATAGGGAAACGAATCTTCAAACAGTTTCTGATCGTAACCGTCTTTCGGGAACGGCATTCCGGGGGACGCCTTGCGGATCGCCTGCATCCGGAGCATCTCACAGGCGAGTCCTTTTGCGGAACCCGCCGCCTCCTCCCGCGCCTTCGCCCAGCGGGAGGAGCCCAGCTTCGAAAGCTGCGCGCCTTTCAGATGCGAACCGACGTAGCGGGAAACCAGATGCGCCTGCCAGACCGGAACGTAAATCACTTTTTCATCGGCGAACTCCAGTTCCAGCGATTCAATCGCGCTTCCGGCGGAACGGATCGTCTTGATGCCGCGATAAAGACAGAGCCCGTAATTCAAATGAACCGTAAGATCGCCGACTTCAATATCCGCCATGTTTTCGAGCTCGGTCCGGGAGGCTTTCTCAAGATCCTCCTCCGACTCGTCGGCCGTACGGACACGGTCTTTGCCGCGGAGGCACGCGGGGAAGAGCTCGCGTTCGGTCAGAAACAGCGCCTTCTGTTTCGGAAACATCACGCCGCAGGGAATATGAAGCCGCTCCACGGAAAGTTTGTCCGATTCGGGGATGCCGTTTTCACGGAGCCATTCGGTGATATGCTCGAAATCGGAATCCTTGTGTGCGGCAAGGACGACCTCCATGCCGTCTTCGAGAGCATGTCCGACGAATTCGGCGGAAAGCCTGCGTGAAATCTCAGTCACCGAATCGCGCGCCTCTTCATCCGCGCTTGCGCGGAGAGCGGGAGAAACGCCGATGCAGGAACGTTCCGCTTTCCCGCCATGCTCAATGCAGTCGACTTCCGATTCCAGAATATGCACGGGCGCAAATTTTTTCCGGAACGCCTCCCAATGCTCCGCCGTTCTGCCGCCGCCATATTTCTTGACCGCTTCCGCGCAGTCGTCGGGCGATTCCACGACAAGGGTACGGCCGGGGGCGTAATCGGAAAAATCAAAATACTCATCCGTCCCCTCGACCTGCTCGCAGCCGGAGCGGGCGATGATTTTGCAGGAATCGATTTCGCGGACGGAGCGCCCGTTGTCGGGCGTGTATTCGCGCAGAGAATCAATCTCGTTCCCGAAAAATTCGATGCGGACGGGAAGTTTCATTCCAGGAGAAAAGACGTCGAGGATGCCGCCGCGTTTGGAGAATTCTCCGGAAGAGGCGGCCTGAGGCTCATCGTCGTAACCAAGGGCGACGAGACGTTTGACGAGCCGCGCCATATCGACGGCATCGCCGCGGCGCAGAATGATCCCGGAGCCCTGGAATTCGTTCGGGTCGGGCGTCGGCGAGAGAAATGCAAGAACGGAGCCGACGACGATGTCCGGTGGTTTTTCGGAATTCATTCTTTCGAGCAGTTCCGCCCGGGCGGATTCGCAGTCAAGCGTGACGGTGTCGCGCCAGGAGCCTTCGGGAAGGAGCGCGGAACTCAGGGGATGCCCCGCGGCTTCCGCCCAGATGCGCAGTTCATGCTCGGTCTGCTCCGCAATGGCATACGAGGGAGCGGCAAACAGCATTTTCGTCCCCTTCGGAGCGCTCAGACAGAGGCGCAGAAGTTCAAGAGCCGAAGTGTCTTCATCCACGGCGATGCGGATATTCCCCTCCTTCCGCATAACCCGCAGATAGGATGAAAAAATATTTTTAAATTTATTTACTTTCCCAGGTTGACTTTTTCTCATTTGGTGTTATCTTTCCTATTGCGTATGTCATCACACGCACCGGTTCATTGTGATCCGGTAAACTGTAAACAACAAAAGCAAAGCTATGTCAGGGATTAATAGAACAGACAAAAGCCCAAAAGTCAAGGGCAAAAATGAAAAGTCTTCAGTAAAAGTTGCTGAAAAATCTGTTTCCCCCGCGAAAAAAGGCGCAAAAATTGACGCCAAGACCGTTCCTGCCGAAAAGGCGGAGGTCAAAAAAGCTGATCGTGCGGAAAAGAAATCGTCACCGACGGAAAAAAAATTGACGAAAACCCCCGTTCCCGCTTCCGAAAAGAAGGCGGGGAAGAAGGCGGAAGCTCCCAAAAAGACCGTTTCCAAAAAAGCCGAACCCGCGAAGAAGATCGCTGAAGCGCCAAAAGCTCCGGCAAAGAAGACTCCTGCCAAAAAGGAAGCCGAACCCGCCGCCGAAGAGAAAAAAGCCCCGGTAAAGAAAGTCCCCGCAAAAAAAGCGGAACCGGCGGCCGAGACGAAGAAAGCTGCGGCAAAAAAGGCTCCTGCAAAGGAAGTCAAAGCGGAAGAGGAAAAACCGGTCAAGAAGACGGCAAAGCCGAAAGCCGCCGCTCCCGAGAAGAAGAAACATCCGAAAAAAGCCGAAGAACCGGAAGAGAACGCCGTTCCGAACAAAAAGAAGGACGGCGACGACGATGATGATGATTTTGTGATTCCGGAACCCAAGCCGATGACCGATGCGGTCCTGCCTCCCTACGAGGAGGAGCCAGAACCGCCGGCGGACGATATCCTTCCCGAGGACCTCGACGACCAGGAAGCGTACAAGAATGTCGAAGATGAATCGTTCGATCTTGACGACGACAAGAAAGAGGGTGAAGCGGAAGAGAAGAAAAACCCCAAACTCGCTCCGGTCGCGGCGTCGAAGAACGATACGATGAAAGTCTATATGCAGGACATCGGTCAGATTTCCCTTGTTTCCAAATCGGAGGAAGTCGACCTTGCCGCCAAGATTCACGGCCGCGACACCGGCGAACACGATGAAGCGCGCGCGACACTGATTCAGGCGAACCTGCGTCTGGTGGTGAAGATCGCCCATGACTTCAAGGGGCTCGGTCTTCCGCTGCTCGACCTGATCTCCGAAGGCAACATCGGACTGATGCGAGCCGTCGAAAAGTTCGACCCGGCGAAAGGCGCGAAATTCAGCTCCTACGCCGCGTGGTGGATCAAACAGTCGATGCGCCGCGCCCTGGCGAACCAGAGCCGCACCATCCGCATCCCCGTGCAGTCCGCGGGAAAAATCAACAAGATCAAATCCGTCCGCATGAAACTTGCGGAAAAACTCGGACGCGAACCGTCGGACGCCGAAATCGCGGCGAATCTCGACTTCAGCGAACGCACAGTCGCCGGGCTGCGTCTGGCGGATCTCAAAACATTCTCTCTGCACGACCCGATTCAACAGGGCGAAGACGGCGAATTCCAGGACATCATCCCGGACCGCGGCGCCATGACGCCCGACCGGATTCTCGGAGACGTGGAGTCGATCAAGCGTCTTGTGGAACTTCTCCGCGACCTTGATGACCGCGAACGCATGATTCTGAAAATGCGCTTCGGGCTCGACAACAACCGTCCGCGCACTCTTGAAGAGGTCAGCCAGGAAATCGGCAGGACCCGCGAGCGCGTGCGTCAGATTCAGAACCAGGCTCTCAGCAAGCTGAAATCCCTGCTTGCGGACGAAGCCGACTTTACAAACGACTGAGCATGAACAATATCAACACACAACACTGAAGGGGGGTGAACACAATGGAAGCAACGGAAGTCAGACTGAAAAAAGGCGAGCCGATTGATCGCGCTCTCCGCAAACTGAAAAAGAAACTCGACAAGGAAGGCACCCTCAAGGAACTTCGTAACAGAAGACACTTCGAGAAGCCGAGCGAGAAGAAACGCCGCACCCAGCGCCGCAGAGGCTGATTGGGCAGCTTTTCCATGCCGCGAACGGATTTTTCCCCTTTCGCGGCTTGTTTTTTATCCACCGGGGATCACTGCCGATCCCGAAAAAGAAAGATTGAGGAATGACAAACGACGAACGCAAATACCTGAAAACAGTCAGCAAAGGGCGAACCTTTCTGTGGCTCCCGATCCTCGACTGTTATGTCCTCCGGGAATTCCTGATTCCCTTCTCCGTCCTTGCGTTCACCTTCACCCTGCTCTTCCTCATCGGCGATGTGTTCAACGACCTCTCCGACTTTCTGGAACACAAAACCTCCTTCTTCCTCGCCGCAAAATATTTCATTCTGAAAATGCCGGGCAACATCCGTTTCGTTCTGCCGATCTCCGTCCTCCTCTCATGCATGTACTGCATCGCGAACCTCGGACGGACCCGCGAAATCACCGCCATGCGCGCATCCGGACTTTCCATGGTCCGGTGCGGCGGCGCAATCTACATCGCCGCCCTCTGCGTGACATTCGTCAACTTCTGGTTCAACGAACAGCTCGTTCCGGACTGCGACATGAGCGCAAAAGTCCTCATCAAATCCCTCGGCGACCGCAAGTATGAAGAGCGCATGTACAGCATGCTCCAGTTCCGCAGTTCCGACAAGACCCGCGACTGGCTTTTCACCAACTTCGACAAAGGCGGAACTCAGAAACGCGTGATTCTGAAACAATACAAAACCGATGAAAACGGACACCGCTACATTGCGTGGGACCTGCAGACGGATGAGGCGGAATACACCCCGTCCGGCTGGATTTTCCGCGGAGTCAAGCGCACTCCGTACAGCGAAATTCTCCATGTTCCCGGCGCGGAAGAACACCTCGGGGAACTTCGTTTCTCTCCGGATCAGATTCCCGAAACCGTGGAGAACATCGGCAACGCCATCCGTCCGCCGGACGAGCTTTCCTCCGCTGCGATCTGGCGCATTCTCAAAGACAATCCGACCATGGTGGATTCCCTCCGGAACGTCTATCAGACCATCCTCTATTACCGTCTGGCCTTCCCGTGGGTCTGCTTCCTCTGCGTCTTCCTCGGACTCCCGCTGGCGGCGAAAAACGAGCGGGCCGGCGTCTTTCTCTCAATCGTGACGGCCGTCGGCGCAATCGTCGTGTTCCAGATGATGACTGAAATTTTCCTGGTTCTCGGCAAGCAGGGTTACATTCCTCCCTTCATCGGCGGTGTCGGACCGACGCTGGCGTTCCTGTTCTACAGCTACTTCTTCGTCATCCGCAAATCGACCTGACGGTTTGCGGACATTCCGCAAAATCTTTCAGAAAAAAATCCGCTCCGCATTTGCATTTTCTTCATTTGATGATTAAAATACCTGATGTACGGAAAAATTTCAAACGAACAGGAGATTCGGATATGTTCAAGAACTTCATCGGAAAATTCATGACCGCTTTGCTTATATCCGCCGGAGTCATCGCTCCAGCCGCCGCAAACGCCGCCGCATGGGACGGCGGAGACTGGCCCAAGCAGGTGGAAGGGCGCGTCATCGAGTATCTCATCATCACGGCCAACTACCAGAGCCCGCGCAACCTTGCGGCGGCAATTCAGGAGGCGACGCGCAACCCGATTCTCCTTCTGCCGCCCGTCAATGCCGAACAGCAGGCGATCTATCTCATTCTTCCCGACGGCAAGGAGCCGGCGAAACTCGACCCCGACCAGTTCAGCGCCTGCATCTCCGCGCTCAATCCGAAACGCATCGTCATCATCGGCGACGAAACGATCGTCCCGAACGATTACCGTCTGGCAATCGACCGCAAGTATGAAATCATCGATTTTGCAAGCAAGAGCTGGTTCGTGAACGCCGTCTCCGCGGCAAATCTCTTCAACTCCGACCGCATTAAAAAGAATTTCGAGGCAAAACGCAATGCGGAAAACGAAGTTCCCGAAGTCGATGAAGCCGACACGGCAAAAGCGCCCGCGGAGGAAAAATGAACATCTTCTGCCGTCTGACGCTCAACACGTTCCGCGAATGCGTGCGCGAACCGATCTTCTTCCTGCTCCTGCTCGTCGGACTCGTCCTCATCTGCCTCCTGCCGATGTTCTCCATGTTCGTATTCCGCGAACAGGTGAAACTGGTTGTTGACAGTTCGATGGCAACGACCATGGTGCTCGGACTCATCGTCGCCGCCCTCTGCTCCAGCCACACCATCACGCGGGAAATGCGCAACGGAACCGTTCTGCTTCTGCTCTCGAAACCCGTGCCGCGCCACACGTTCATCACCGCAAAAATCGTCGGCGTCACCATGGCGCTGACCGTTTTCACATTCGCCATGATCGCCGCATCCTTCGTTGCACTGATGATCGCCAAAGATCAGTTCCGTCTGGACTTCGGCGCGATGGCGTTCTACTACGGAACGCTTGCCGTCTGCGCACTGACCGCGGCGACGCTGAACTATCTCAAAGGAATATCATTCCCCTCCGCGATCACCTTTCTGACGGCAGTCGCGCTTCCCGTTTACGCAGTCCTGCTCTACCTCGTGCAGGGAGCGCCCGACGATGAAGGATTCATTCCGCCGCTGCAGTTCATCACGGCGCTCTCGCTGCTCTTCCCCGCGATCTGGCTGATGGGCGCGATTTCGGCGGCGCTCGCGACCCGCTGCGGAATCGTCGCCAACCTGACGACATGCTCCATTCTCTTCTTCCTCGGACTGATCTCGAAATACGTTTCCGCCCACTGGATCGGCGGCGGATTCGCGGGCGATCTCTTCTCCGCGATTCTCCCGAACTGGCAGTACTTCTGGATGGCCGACGCTCTCGCGGCGCACACGCGGATTCCGCTCCGCTACCTCGGCTGGGCTCTCGTTTACAGCATCATCTACGGCGGCTTCTGGACCGTCTGGGCCATGGCGCTGTTCAACGACCGTGAAGTCGCGAAAGACGCCGTCAACTGAGAGGTCCGGCATGGACGGATTGACTGCGATTCCGGCGGCGGACCCGCGGATCTCTTATTCCGATTATCAGAACCGCATCGACAACGGCGGACGCATCGGATTCAACCGCACTGTTCCGAATGAAAAAAAGTACAATCTCGACTCCCCCGGCGCGCGGATGCGCTTCCGCACGAACGCCTCGAAAATCATTGTCGATCTGCTTTACAAGGAGCGGACCAACCCGAACCGGATGCAAAACGGGCTCGGCGTCTATCTCGTCGACGGCAAAGCGGGGGAGCGCACCACATTTGAACGCTCCAAACGCGACGGCTGCAAAAACGAACCCGTCGCCGTCAAGATCCGCGCCGACGGCGAATGGCACGACTATGAACTTGTTCTGCCGTACGGAGACATCGTGGAAATTCACACGCTTCATACAAATCCGGAAGCGGAATTTGCAGAACCGAAACCGCGTCCGCCGTACCGCGCGGTGTTTTTCGGGGACTCCATCGTCCATGGATTCAGCGCGTCGCGGATCGACCGCACCTTCCCTTACCTGGTCGGCGAACTGCTCGACTGGGAGATCGTCAATATGGGCATTGCGGGAATCGGGCTCAACCCGGGCGCGGCGAAAGTGCTCGGCGCGCTGAAGATGAACCGGCTGGTATGCTCGATCGGAGCAAACGACTGGCGCGAAGGAATGCTGCCGGAAAAATTCCGCGCGAATCTCGAAAAATTTCTGCATGACTTCCGCGCATTCCAGCCGGAAACACCCGTTGATTTTCTTTCGCCGATGTGGCTTTCAACCAAATTCAAAGCGCCCGCGGCGCATCACACGCTTCAGGAATTCCGCGAAGTCTATGCGGAATTCGGAGCGGAATGCGGCGATCCGCACGTGCGGATCATCAACGGAAGCGAACTCATCGACCACGACCCCGCGCTCTACGAACCCGACCATGTGCACCCGCGCGACGCCGGAATCGAACAGCTCGCGGAACGTCTTGCCGAACAGCTGATGGAGGATTTATGACCATTAAATTCAACGGAAAACACGAAGAGGTTCCGGAAGCGATCTCCGTTGCGGCGTTTCTGGAAGCGAAAAACATCCGGTCCCCGCATTTGATTCTGGAACTGAACGGGGAAATTCTCGCGAAGCCGGAAGAGTGGACAAATACCGTTCTGAACGACGGCGATGCGCTGAATGCATTCTCCATGGTGGGAGGCGGTTGATGAACGTCAACACGTACCTGAAACCGGTGGAAATCAAGAAGCTCCGCAGCGTCCGGATCGGCATCGGCGGCGCGGGCGGACTCGGCTCGAACGCGGCCGCGCACCTGGTCCGCGCAGGCGTGGAACAACTCGTCATCGCGGATTTCGACACGGTCTGCGAGAGCAATCTGAACCGTCAGTTTTTCTTCCGCGACCAGCTCGGAATGCCGAAAACGGAAGCGCTTGCGGAGAATCTGCGGCGCATCAATCCGGACGTGAAGCTTGAACTGCACGACACCCGCGTAACGGCGGAGAATATCCACGGAATCTTCGATTGCTGCGATTTGTTTCTGGAAGCGTTTGACGCGGCGGATTCAAAAACGCTGTTCGTGCGCGAGCTGCTTCCGCTGGGGCGTCCGGTCATCGCGGCGAGCGGGCTTGCCGGCTGGGGACGATCCAACGCCATGCGGGTGCGGAAAGTCGGCGCGAACCTCTACCTTGCCGGAGATCTGACTTCGGAGATCGGCGGGGCGCTGACGCCGCAGTCCGCACGCGTCGGAATCGCGGCGGCACAGGAGGCGAATACCGTGCTGGCGCTGATTCTCGGCAGGGAAATCTGAGGAAAGCTGCTGATATTCAACAGCTTTTTCAGTTCAAAAAGAAGAAAGGTCAAGAAAAAGTTTTAAAAACGACTTGACTTTTCCCTGATTCGGTGTAGATTAAGCGGAATAAGACGGCTATTTAGTCAGAAACAGCAATTTGAAACAGAACTTTTATCAGAAAGGGCTTAAAATGTCGGAAATTGCAGATAAAGTCAAAAAGATCGTGGTCGAACAGCTTGGAGTGAACGAAGACCAGGTCACCGCTGACGCAAAATTCATCGAAGACCTCGGTGCTGATTCTCTGGATCAGGTCGAGCTGGTCATGGCTCTCGAAGAAGCCTTCGGCGCTGAGATTCCGGATGAGGACGCCGAGAAGCTGACAACGGTTGGCGATGCCATCAAGTACGTTGAAAGCAAGCAGAACTAAGGCTGATCAGTCTTTAGTGTATACGATGGGTCATCCAACTCGAAAAGGGTTGTGACCCATTTTTTTTGTTAAAGGAGGACTGAATGAGTTCCAGACGAGTTGTTGTAACAGGGATTGGTGCGATTTCCAGCGTCGGAAACAATGTCGACGCCATGTGGGAATCGCTTGTTGCCGGCAAAAGCGGCATCGGTCCGATCACAAAATTTGACGCGGCTGACTTCAAAACACGCATCGCAGGCGAAGTCAAAGACCTCGACGTCACCCCGTACATGACGGAAAAAGAGGCGCGCCGTCTCGATGATTTCTGCATTTACGCCATCGCCGCCGGCGACGAAGCCATGAAGGACGCAGGTCTCGGAATCGACGTCCGCGACGGCTTCGTTGTCGATCCCAACCGCATCGGCGTCTGCGTCGGAAGCGGCATCGGCGGCATCCGCACAATGGAAGAACAGTGCATGAAGCTGCTCCAGCAGGGCCCGAACCGCGTCAGTCCGTTCCTCATCCCCATGATGATTATCGACATGGCTTCCGGCTCCCTCTCCATCCGCTATGGAGCGAAGGGACCGAACCATGCAGTCGTTTCCGCCTGCTCCACCGCGACACACTCCATCGGAGAATCCTACTGGATGGTCAAGCGCGGCGATGCAGATATGATGATCACCGGCGGCGCCGAAGCATCCGTTTCCAGACTCGGCTTCGCCGGATTCTGCTCCATGAAGGCACTCAGCCAGCGCAATGACGACCCGACCCGCGCCAGCCGTCCGTTCGACAAGGACCGCGACGGATTCGTCATGGCGGAAGGCGCCGGCATCCTGATTCTCGAAGAATACGAACACGCCAAAGCGCGCGGAGCTAAAATCTACGGAGAAATCGTCGGTTACGGCGCAACTGGCGACGCATACCACATCACCTCCCCCGCTCCCGGCGGCGAAGGCGGCGCACGCGCTCTCTCCATGGCGCTCGACAACGCAGGACTCAATCCGGATCAGGTCGACTACATCAACGCCCACGGAACCAGCACCTCCCTCAACGACAAGTTTGAGACGGCGGCAATCAAGGCCGCGTTCGGCGACGCCGCGTACAAGCTTGCGATGAGCAGCACAAAAGGCTGCATGGGCCATTCCCTCGGCGCGGCGGGCGGACTCGAAACCATCGTCTGTCTCAAGGCGATGCAGACGGGTGTCATCCCCCCGACCATCAACTACACGACGCCGGATCCGGACTGCGATCTCGACTGCACTCCGAACACGGCGCGCGAACGCGCTGTCAACGTCGCCGTCAACACCAATCTCGGATTCGGCGGACACAACGGCGTGATCATCGTCAAGAAAGTCTGAGGTTCGATATGAAGAAACTGATTCTCGCATTTACGGCTCTTTCGCTCGCCGCCGCGTTCACCGCGTGCAACTCCGCAAAAGAGGAAACCGTCGAAACCCGTCTCAAGCAGGAATACGGCTGGAAAGGCGATGCGCTCCCGCAGGCCGCACCCGATCCGAAGCTTGTAATCGTCGTTCAGGAAGAGGCTCCCGCCGCTCCCGCGAACTCTGCGAATACGGAAAATGCGGGAATCGTTTCCACTTCCGACACCAAGACGGAGGCGGAGAAACCCGCCTCCATCGAGGAGCCTCCGGTTCCGCCCGCGCAGACCGAGCAGACCGCAAAGCCCGCTCCGGCGGAAAAGCCGGCTCCCAAAGCAGAAAAATCCACTCCGGTTTTCTTCCCGCGCGATTTCGAGCTCACCGGAGAGACCCGCGAACATATTGTCAAAAAAGGCGAAACTCTCTCCTCCATCGCGGCGGCGGAGTACAAGCACGGCAAGTTCTGGGGCTTCATCTTCGAAGCCAACCGGAAACAGCTCGGCGACAATCCGGACATGCTCAAGCCTGGCATGAAACTCATCGTTCCGCTGATCCGCCCGAAAGCGAAAAAGACCGTCGCGGAACCCGCCGCACTAAAACCGGCGGCTCCGGAAAAGACCGCCGCTCCGGAAGGAAACTGAAACGCTCCATGAACAGCGGCGAAGAAGCTCTTGATCCTTTGTCGTCCCGCTCCGCGGCATCTCCCTACATAGAGGGCACCGGAGCGGAGATCAATGCTGTCTTCGCGGGAAACCTTTCCGCAAATGTGAAACGCGCCGAAGAAACGTTCGGCGTCACCCTCATCACCCGCGATGCGTGGATCAAAGTGGAATCGGACGACCCGGAGGCGGGCAAACGCGCCAAAGCGTTCCTCGAGCATCTCTTCCGGCTCCATGCTGACACCCGCGCTCCGCTCCGCCAGATGGATTTCGACCTCGCGCTCAAATCCTACTCTTCGGGAAGCCCGGCGGAACTCTCGAACTTCTTCGCATCAAAAATCAAAATTTCCCGCAGACGCCAGGAAATCGTCCCGCGCACGCGGAACCAGCTCGCATACGTCGAGGCTATGAACAAAAGCGACATCGTGTTCGCGCTCGGCCCCGCGGGGACCGGCAAAACCTACCTGGCGGTTGCAATGGCGGTCAACGCCCTCATGACGGGCAAGCGCGACCGCATCATTCTGGCGCGTCCGGCAGTGGAAGCAGGCGAAAACCTCGGCTTCCTCCCCGGCAAACTCGAAGACAAAATCAACCCGTATCTGCGTCCGCTCCACGACGCTCTCCGCGACATGATCGAGCCGCAGGAGCTCGCGACGCTCACCGAGCGCGGCATGATCGAACTTGCTCCGCTGGCATTCATGCGCGGGCGCACGCTTAACAACTCTTTCATCATTCTTGACGAGGCGCAGAACACGACCGACGACCAGATGCTCATGTTCCTTACGCGTCTCGGCTTCAACTCCCAGTGCGTGGTGGCGGGCGATCCGTCACAGACGGACCTGCCGTCGCGGAAAGCGAGCGGACTCGGCAAGGCGATCCGCCTTCTCTCGAAAATCGACGGAATCAGCATCTGCCGCTTCGACCGCGGCGACGTCATGCGTCACTCCCTCGTCGAACGGATCGTCACCGCATACGAACAGGATTCCCGCGCACCGGAAACAACCCGGGAGGAATAACATGTTTTCCTTTATACGGAATATTCTGGCCAAGCGCAAGATGGCTCAGCGCGGAATGCTCAACACCTCGCGCAAAGTCAACCGCAGGGAATCCCTCTACAGACGCCTCATGAACAGCCGCCCAGCCGCATGGACCGTGATGACGCTCCTCGTTCTCGCCGCAAGCGTCTTCTCCATGATGCATCAGCTCTACCGTCCCCTGCCTCCCGATCTCAAAGGAGATCAGCCGGCCTTCTCAACCATCTATGTCCAGAACGATTTCGATTACGAAGACAGGGACAGAACGAAACAGCTCCGGGACTCCGCCGCCGCGGAAATTCCGCTTTACTACCGTCTCGACGACGAAAAGACTCAGCGGATTTCCGATGAACTCAACAAGCTTCTGCAGGAGATCCGGTCACGCGGAGCCGCGCTCAAAACCAGACAGCCGCACATCGCTTCCGACACGCCCGAGGGCAAACGCATCGCCGCGCTCCCCGAAACCGAACTCAAACGGCTCTATCTCATCGCCGACACGCCCCAGCTCACGACCTCTCTCCGGAAACAGCTGAACATCGCGGCACGCAACGGAATCATCCCCTCCGCCGACCGCGACAGCGATCAGGCGTCGAAATACCTGCGCATCATCGACGGCTACGGACGGATTCACGACCCGCTTCCGCGAAAGGACGTCCCGACCGTCTCCGAAGCCGCACGCGCCATCAGCGAAGCCGCGCTTGAAACCTTCAGTTCCGCCGACAAGGAGGAGACACTGAAGGCTCTTTCCGCCCTTCTGAAACCGCTGCTCGAGCAGGTTGAAATCCACGAGGACGAAGCGTTCACCCAAAAGGAGCAAAAGAAGGCCGCAGCGGGAGTGAAGCCCGTCATCCGGAAGATTTTCCGCGGCTACATCATCGTCAAAACCGGCGAACAGCTGACCGATGAGAACAAGAAAATTCTGGCCGCATACCGCGAAACCACGCGGATTCAGCAGGACAATATCCGGCAGGACGCCGGAAAGCTGATCGACCATGCGGGCAAATCCCTGCTGACCACGCTTTTCATTCTGCTCTTCTGCGGAATCTATCTCCACCACATCAACCCGGATATTCTGCAGAACGCGGAGCGCGTGCGGATGATCGGCTTCATCGTGGTCCTTTCGATTCTGCTGAACGTCCTCACGTACCGGACATTCCTTGTGTTCGGGGAAATTGAATCCGTTCCGCCGTGGCTGATCTGCATCGTTCTCCCCCTCGGGTTCGCCCCGATGGTGCTCTCCTGCATCTACGGGATGCGGGCCGCGCTGTTCGCCGGACTCTTCGTCTCCGTCATTGCGGCCTTCTCGGTCTACAGCTCCTTCCATATCGTGCTCATGGGACTCATGGTCAGCGCCGTCGCATCGTACGCGGTCCGGCACTGCGTCAACTACCGCAACCACTTCCTCTACGGTTTTCTCTCCGTCTCGCTGACTTCGCTGGCAATCGGTCTGCTCTTCATCTGGCGCGACATTCCGGTTCCGGGACGCGAATTTTTCCCGTGGAGCATTCTGCTTCCGTTCACCTCGGGACTGCTCACGGCGGGCGCGACGCAGGTCACGCTCTACATCCTCGAAGTCTGCTGCGACACCCCGACCAACATGTCCCTCCTGCTCTACAGCGACTACAATCATCCTCTGCTGAAGCGTCTTCAGTTCGAAGCGCCGGGAACCTACCACCACAGCCTCGTCGTCTCCATGCTCGCCGAAGCGGCGGCGAAAGAGATCGGCGCGAATCCGATCAAGGCCCGCGTCTGCGCGCTCTTCCACGACGTCGGCAAGCTCGCCCAGCCCGAATATTTCTCGGAAAACGACAACGGCGAAAACAAGCACCGGGAACTCATGCCGAAAATCAGCGCGCTCATCATCCGCAATCATGTGAAGGAGGGGCTTGAGCTCGCACGCAAATACAAACTGAAAAAACTCATGCGCGACGCCATTCAGCAGCACCACGGAACCGATCTCGTCCGCTTCTTCTACAAACAGGCCCAGGACTCCGGGGAAGAGGTAGACGAACACGACTACCGCTATGAAGGACCGACTCCGCAGACGAAAGAGATCGCCATTCTCTCGCTCGCGGACGCCTGTGAAGCAGCTTCGCGCTCGCTTCAGAAACCCACGCACAACAAAATCGAAGAGAAGGTCAACGAAATCATTTTCTCGCGGATGCTCGGACATCAGCTCGACGCCGCGAATCTGACATTCAAGGAACTCACGACCATTAAAGAAAGTTTTGTAAACACGCTCACCGCCATGCTTCATGCGCGGGTGGCTTATCCCAAGGAGGCGACGCCGGATGAGAACGATCTGTTCATGGATGCGGCAGCAAGAAAAGCGGCCGAACAAAAAGACTCTTGAACGACTGGCGAAAGCAGCGGCTCTCGCGGCGGGACTGCCCGGCGACCTCGACGTCGCCGTGGTTTTTCTGCCAGATGACAAGATGGAGGAACTCAACCGGGACGCCCTGCAGCATCAGGGACCGACCGACGTCATTTCCTTCGACCTGCGCACGCCCGGATGCGACTTCCCGAAAACGGAAGACGATGAGTTCGAAGCGGACGTGGAAGTCTACGTCTGCCCGGACGTCGCACGCCGCGAAGCGGAAAAACGCGGTCTGCCCTATTCGCGCGAAGTCACGCTCTACATGTCCCACGGTCTGCTCCATGCGGCCGGTGAGGACGATCTTGTACCCGAAAAGAAACGCAGAATGCGCCGGCGAGAAAAACAGGTTCTCGCCGCGCTTGAAAAAGATTTTAACTTTGAAAGGATTTTCGGTCTCTGAGACCAGACCCCATGAATGATACTCTCAAGATTCTGATTCCGTCGAGCTGCGTGCTTTACATGCTGTTCTCCTGCGTCTTTGACGCATTTGAAGATCTCTCCGGCGGACGCGTCCGCAAAATTGAGGAAAAGAACCCCGAGCTTGCGGAAAAACTGGATTCATGGCTTGAACGCGATGACCAGATCCGCATGCTGTTCAAACTGCTGCTCTTCGCCGCAGCCGCGGTCTTCTCCGTCTCGGTCTACTTCGCTTCCGCCTCGCTCGACGGCGTTCTGGGTCTCAAGGTCCCGTACATGGAGATACTCGTTCTTGCGGTCTCGATCATTCTGCTCTGTTCGGTCAGCGACCTGCTGGCAAAACTGCTTCTGCCGCGCGCCGACCTGTTCATCATCAAAATGACCGTGCCCCCGATGCTCGTTTTCGCCCGCGTCATTCTCGCCCCCCTTGCCCCGCTGTTCGGTCTGCTGAACCGCAAGATGGAGAAGATGATGGAGGACGCCCCCGAACCCGACGACAAGGCGAGTCTGGAAGATGAAATCCTCGATATGATGGAAGACGAGCCCGACGGCGATCTCGAGGAGGGCGAAAAACGCATGATCCGCGGCATCTTCGATCTCCAGGACATGTCCGTTAAAGAAATCATGACCCCGCGCGTCGACATGACCGCCATTCCGCTCTCCTCCAGCATCGAAGAGGCGATTCAGACCTTCGTCGCCTCCGGACACAGCCGCATTCCCGTCTACGGACGCACCATCGATGAAATCCGCGGCATCATCTACGCCAAAGACTTCCTCGCCGTCCCCCCCGAGAAGAAGAGTCTCGCCGGCATGATCCACACCCCAATTTTCATTCCCGAAACCAAAGCGGTCGATGAGCTGCTGGAGGAGATCAAACGCACCCGCAACCACTTCGCCGTCATCATCGACGAGTACGGCGGAACCAGCGGCATCGTCACCTTTGAAGACATCATCGAAGAAATCGTGGGCGACGTCCGCGACGAATATGACAGTGACGAGGATACCGTTCAAAAGCCGCAGCTTCTGCCCGACGGCTCCGTTCTGCTCGAAGCGCGGACACCCGTCTCCGACGTCAATGAAATTCTCGACATCGACATTCCCGATTCGGAACATGCGGACACCGTCGGCGGCTATATCTGCGCCGAGCTCGGACGCATTCCCGAAACCGGTGAAACATTCACCGCGCCCGGACTCTTCCGCGCAAAAATCGTAAAAGCCGACAAACGCAAAATTCAAAAACTCAAGCTCTCGGTACCCGATGATGAAAATGTCTGAACTTCCCGCTGAACCCGTCCACACAAGCATTGCCGCCCGCATCCGCAACTCTCTGATCGGAGGACTCTTCATCGTCATCCCGATCTTCATCACCGTCTGGGTGGCGTACTGGGGGATCTCCGCACTGACCGACTGGGCGGTGACACTCTACGAACAATTCCGTTTTCCGAACTTCCCCGCCTGGCCGATCGTCATCCGGATCGGCACGATCCTCCTGATCCTCGCCCTCCTGGTCGTCATCGGACAAATTGCAAAAATCACGCTCGGACGCAAGTTCATCGGCTGGATGCAGACGCTGCTCCTGAAACTGCCGCTTCTGCGGATCGTCTACTCCACCTGCGAGCAGATCGGGGAAACCGTGAAATCGTCGCAGGGCGGACTCTTCAAGCAGGTTGCGCTGTTTGAATACCCGAAAAAGGGCTCCTACGCAATCGGCTTCATCACCAACTTCAACGAAGAGAAGTTCGAAGTCAACGAAGATCTGCAGGAAGAGGTCTACAGCATCTTCATGCCGACCACGCCGAACCCGACCAGCGGTTTTCTGATTTTCGTTCCGAAGCGCGAATGCAAGATTCTGAAGATGAGCGTTTCCGAAGCGATGACCCTGATCGTCAGCGGCGGAGTGATTCTCCCCGGCAAAAAACTGCAGGCGGAAAAATGAACGTACGGCGCGGCGGCTGGACCTGGTTTACCGATGATCCCGCGGTTCTCGAACCGTGGGCGGATTCCATCGGAGACCTGCTCGCACACCCCGTCAAGAAAAACGCCGTCCGTTCCGTCTGCCGCGCAGCCGGCGGAACCGGTGCCTGTTTCGTCAAAATCGAACGCAAGCCGGGATTCTGGAATCGGCTCCGCAACCGCTTCTTCTCCAAAGCGCAATCGGAATATAAATCCGGCCGACTCCTTCTGGAATGCGGCATCCCCTGTGCGGAATATCTGGCATGGGGACGATGCGGCGCAAGCTCGGCAGTCGTCTCCCGCGCACTCGACGGCTGGATTTCCGCGCTCAAATACTGGTACACCGAAGCGCGTTTCGACGCCGGAAAAAAACAGCACTGGCTCGATGTTTTTTTCGATCTAACCTTCCGCTTCCGCGAAAATTCGCTGACACATCCCGACTTTCATGCGGGGAATGTTCTGCTCAATCCCGCAACAAATGAACATGCGCTGATCGACACGTACGGAATCCGCCGGAAGAACCGTCTGGACGAACAGGATATACGCGACATTCTCAGCTGGCTTCTTCCGCTCCGGATGGACGTTCCGGAGGACGAACTGATTCAGCGCCTCGACCGCCGCCGCATCCTCTCCCAGGCCGCGGAACCGTTCTTCCGCGAAATGGTGCGCCTGAACAATGTGCGCCTTGACCGCGATTGGGAAAAACGCCGCAGACAGATTCTTTCCGGCAACTCCAAATTCAGCCACACGGAAGGGAACCGGGAGATCCGGCATTCCCTCTGGCATGAACCCGTTCCGCTTCCGGAAGAAACGGAGTTGAGCATCCGGGAACTGGACATGCCGACGGCGCGGACGGAGTGGCTCGAATCGTTCCGCCGTCAGCTCCGGGGGGAAAAACTCGACGCAGTCCCCCTGATTTTCGAGAAAAACGGCGCAAAAGCGCGCCTTTTCACGCTTTCCGGGGAAAAAAAATCGTATTTTTTTTAGAATTCTGCAAATTCGCTGTTGAAATGTCCTGAATAGAAGCTATATTCGTAGACAGAACATCTTTTCAGAATGCCTGAAGACTAAAAAAGAAGGAGAGGATTGTAAAGATGGAAATTGCAACAATCGCTGTCATGATCGTCGCATTCATCGGAATGATTGTATGCGCAAAGAAACAGAAAACCAACCCGAACGCCAAGACTATCGCGATTCTCTGCCTGATCGTCGTCGTCATCTGCGCGGGCAAATTCATGGTCGACACCGGCTCCTTCGGCGGTCCCTCCCGTGAAATGAAGGAAGCCCTTGCAAGCTATGACCGCTTCAGCGAAGCATCCGCTCAGGCCGCGGGCGAACTCGTTTCCCGGAAATTCGCGGGTAAAAACGTCATAGTCGTCGCTTCCGGCGGAAACTCCTGGGACAAACAGCCGAACAAACTTGTCGACTATGTCAAGAAGTACATCACCGGCGCAACGGTCACCGTCAAGGGACTTCCCTACGACGTTCCCGAGAACGGCGGCGGAATGGTTGAAGAGTACATGAACGCCAAGTACTTCAACGATCTCTTCAAAGAGAACGCCGGAACCGACGTTTACGTCATGACCCTCAGCCTCCCCTATGATCCCGGCCAGATGCAGAGACTCTCCGTCTGGACCCAGAAGAACGGTCCGAAGCTCGTTCTCATCAACGCCGACGTCAACTATCTCGGCGAGCAGATTCAGAAGGGAATCATCGCCGGCGCGGTTGTCATGCGTCCCGATCTGAAACAGGAAGATTTCGAAAAGAACGCTCCGAAGGATCTCAAAGAGGCTTTCGCCGCCCGTTACCTCCTCGTCACGCCGGAAAACATTGTCGAAATGGCGAAGAAATATCCTTCCCTCTTCAACAGACGCTGATCGGATTCCAGAATCCATATTTTCAAAAGGACAGCTCCGGCTGTCCTTTTTTGTGCGACGATGAATTCATTTGAACTGACAGTTTCCAACGGAAAAACGGTGACGGTAGCCATCCGCCGCTCCGCCCGGGCGCGCAGAATCCGTCTCCGCGTAGCGCCTGCGGGACCGGAACTGGTCATCCCGCAGTTTGCTCCGCTCGAACCGGCTCTCGCATTTCTCCGCGCTCAAACGGCATGGCTGGAACAGACTCTCCGGACGATGCGTCCCGCGCCCCTTCCAGCCCGTCCGGAAAACGTCGCGCTCGCATTTACGGGCGAAACGCTTTCCATCGTCTATACGCCTCTGGACACCGTCTGGACGGGAGCACGCCAGAATGCGGATGTCCTGACCGTTTCGGGCGATGTTTCGACCGATGCGGCGTGCATTTCCGCTCTGCGCGAGTGGCTGAAGCGCAAAGCCAAAGCCGTTCTTCTCCCGTTTTCGGAACAGGTTTGCGCGGAATGCGGATTTTCCCCTTCCGGATTCGGAATCGGACTTGCGCGGAGAACGTGGGGAACATGCAGTTCCAAACGCAAAATCATGCTCAACGCCGGACTCCTCTTTTTCCCTCCGGAGATTGTGCGCTATGTAATCATTCATGAGGGCTGTCATCTGACGGAGATGAATCATTCGCTCCGTTTCTGGTCTCTGGTCCGCCGTTTTTACCCGTATCCGGAGCATGCGCGCCGGGTGCTGAACGGACGCGACAGCGCGTTCCCCGACTGGGTTCATGCGAAAATGTAAAGGAAACGCGCGCTCTCTCTCTTGACTTTTCCCGGTTTGCTGTTAAGTTATCGGAAAGAGTGTTTCAGGCATGCAAAAAAGGGGCTCGCTGGCACGCCTGGAACCAGCCACCCGAAAAACAGGAAAACCGGCAAATGCAGGAAGTATTTTGCGTCATCATGGCCGGCGGAAGCGGCGAGCGCTTCTGGCCGAGAAGCAGAAAAGACAAACCGAAACAGCTTCTCAATCTCTTCGGCAGCGAAACGCTGCTCGAACAAACCGTCCTCCGGCTCAACGGATTCATTCCGGACGACCGTATCTTCATCATCACAAACAGCGCTTACATGGACCAGATCCGCGCGCTCTGCTCCCAGCTCCCGCCCGAAAACATCATCGGCGAACCGTGCAAACGCGATACGGCGCCATGCGTCGCGCTCGCGGCGGGAATCGTCAGGGCAAAAGCGAAAACCGCCGACCCGGTCATACTCGTCCTCCCCTCCGACCATTTCATCTGCAACCGCAACGCCATGCTCAACGACTTCAGAATCTGCATGGAATGCGCGCTGAAACAGAACGCTCTGGCGACTGTCGGCATCATCCCCTCGCGTCCAAGTCCCGACTACGGGTACATCGAATGCGGCGACACCCTCGACCCGCAAAACGGAGTCCATCGCGTCATCCGCTTCCTTGAAAAGCCGGATGAGAAGACCGCCGCGGAACTTCTCGCCAAAGGCAGCTGCAAGTGGAACAGCGGAATGTTCCTCTTCCCGCTCCCCGTTCTGCTCGAGGAAATGAAACGCAACGCGCCCGACCTGCTCGCGTTCACGGACGCCGTCGCCGCCGACTGGGGAACGGATGCATTCGATGCAACTCTCCGCAAACAGTTCCGGAACATCCGCAGAATCTCCATTGACTACGCCATCATGGAACACGCTTCCTCCATCATCGTAAAGGACGCGTCATTCGACTGGGACGACATCGGCAACTGGACGGCTCTGCGAAATCACCTTGAACCCGACGAGCGCGACAATGTCAGCTCCGGCTCCAACCTCCTGCTCGACTGCACCAACTGCATCGCCTACACGGAAAAAGACGCCGGCGTGCTTGCTGGAATCGACCTGAAGGACATGATTCTCATCAAAACCGCCGACGCTGTTCTCGTCGCCCCCGTCTCCAGCGCACCGAAAATCAAAACTCTGCTTGCGAAGTTCGGCGACCGCGAGGGCTTCGGAAAGTACTTGTAACGCGTTATCTCACGAACCGGATCACCGCGGAGCGTTTGATGGCGGGCAGATTGCACCAGCCGTTGTCTTCCACCTTCAACGTCTCCCTGCGGTCCTCCAGCGGGAAATAGATTTCCGCCGTGCCGCAACCGCCGAACCGGAAGCTTTCGTTCTCCGCCGTGCCGCCGTCTTTCGTGCGGAGCCAAAGCAGAACCGTTTCCATTCCGCGCAGACCGTAAATCCGCATGCGGTGCGACTCCGTGCGGAATGGACGGAAATGCTCCGCCGCAGGGTCCAGCCCCTCCACCGCCTTTGCAAAACGCTTGAAGTGATACCAGAGATTGTGTCCGGCAATATAGATGTGGTCCCAGTGCCACGGCTGTCCGCATCCGGCGGATCCGGCAAAGAAAGCGGCGAAAATCATGTCGTGCAGAAGCAGCCCTTCCCGATCGTCCGCATACTGATCGGAATAGCGCGAATGGTTCTTCTCCACAGCTCCGCACTCGGCGAGAATCGCGGGACGCGCGGGCGAACGGTCGAGCAGCTCCCGGACAGCATCCGCGCAAAGGATGTCCATCGGACCGCGGCAGACGTCGAGTTCTGCGCCGGGGTCGAAGTAACGGTGAACCTGCATCCAGCCGTTGTCTTTCACGGTTGCAAGCTGGTCGTAATTCCGGTAGCTGTCCCGTCCGGAAAAACTGCCGAGATTCTGAACGATCATCTGTTTCGGGAAAATCTGTTTGAGCTCCGCTATCATATAATCGCTCCACGGCGCATAATCCTCAAGAGGAGCAACTGCATTGATTTCATTCCAAAGCTCCCACGCAATCACAGCGGGCGAATCACCGAATCCGCATTTTGCGAGAAAACGCGCCTTGTCCAGATACGCTTTCCGGCACTCCGGCGAATTCATGTACTCATGCATATCCGACGCCATCCCGATATAGACCGGATTGTTGAACCGGACAACTCCGGGAAAGGATTCCGCCTCATTCTGTTTGCGGATGGAACGGAAGTGTTCGAGAGTGAATTTAATGCGCAGTCCGAGTTTTTCCGCTAAACCGACAATATACCGGATATGCGAAACTGCGCGCTCATCGTATTCACCAACCCGTTCCGGCATGACATTGAAGAAGGGAACTCCGAGCCAGATGCGGATAAAGTTTCCGCCGTTCTGCGCAAAATTTGTCATCCAGGTCCGGTAAGTTTCCAGCACTGTCTCTTCCGGCACGTCCTCCGAGCCGCGGAAGAAGCTGAGGTTGCACCCGATCGGAAGATACGTTTTTCCTTCTGCATCCGCAAAATACCGCGAATCGACCGGACTGATGTCAATAAATTTTTTCATAGCAGCTTTCCTTTGCTTTGGAATTTTATATGGACTCCCGCAGCTTTCCGCAGGAGAACTGTTTTCCGGCGACGCCCCCGTCACCGAAAAGACGAAAAATAACAGGATCAAACATGACAACAATCTCATTTCCGGCACCTCTCACTCTTCACACCAGCGCTTCATCACCTGCGCGGCGGGCTTCCCGTCAATCGTGAATCCCTTGTCACCGGCGGGATCGTCGTGGAACTGCGGACGGTAATTCTGCTCGTCCCACTTCCACCAGAGCAGCCCGCCCCACCACGGCTCCGCCGAGAACGCGCGAATCACTGCCGCCAGATAGTTTGCCTGCTCTTCGCCGTCGTACTTTTTACCGCTGTTCCAGAAGTACGGACGCATTGACGCCGTTTCCGCCTCGCATCTTGCCGCCTCCGACGAAAAATACCCGTTCCGTGCATAGTAGCCGAACGTAACACCTTTGAAAAAATAATCCGGTCCCATAAAATCTCCTTGTTTCTCTTTTATTATACACGAAAACCTCAAAAAAAGCAATACCTGAAGAGCCGTTTTTCATGCATAATTATGAATCAAAATATGCAAATATCTCTTGAAAAAGAAGTTTTAAGAAGTATAGTTCCTGAAAGGAGAAACAAAAAATGAAACAGGTCAACGGGCGCGATGTGGCAAAGGCGGCGGGAGTGTCGCAATCAACTGTTTCGCGTGTAATGAATTCAGATGCAAGAATCGGACATGACACGCGGTGCAGAGTGCTCGCCGTAGCACGGGAACTCGGTTATGACATGCGCCCCGCTTCAGGCAGATGGAGCGTCGGCGTCCTGTTCGGCTTCTCCGCACACGATGCAAACGGCTACTACGCCGAGCTCTTCGCCGCAGTCTTTCAGGAAATCGAAAAGCGCGGGCTTCATCTGGAAGCGATCTGGAAAAAGTTCAATATGGGAAATGAACCGCGCCCCATTCGCGGACTCCTCATTCTTTCCAATCCGGAGCCTCAGACTCTGACCCAGTATTATCCGCTTCCCAGCGTCTGGATCAACGGAAAATCCGATCATCTGCACAACATCTGTTCCTGCAACGTCGACAGCAAAGCCTCCTTGAATCTCGCAATCCGCCACCTCCGGAAACTCGGACACCACGATATCCGTTTTCTCTCCCTGGAGGGCCGCGACGCAGAGGAGAAAAAACTCACTCACCGCTGGGAAAGCTTCCTTGCTCTCATGCGTGATTATGGTGTTGAATCCCCGGAACGCCAGGGCATTTTTCTCGACCAAAACTCACCCGACGCCATGCTCAGCGCCGTCAGAAACGCCGTCAATGACGGATGCACCGCATTCATCTGCGTCAATTCCCGGCACACGCTGCAGCTCAATGCCGCGCTTCACACACTCCGTATTTCCGTTCCGGATGACGTGTCCGTCATTGACTGGGAATTTGACGGAGTCTCTGCGTATCTTGATCCGCCTCGGACCGCGCTTGCCGTCAATTTTGCCGGACTCGCCCGTCGTGCTCTGGATATGCTCACGACGATGGTTGAAAACCATACGACACCCCCCGATGCGCTGGTCTCCTCCATACTCATCCGCCGCAAAAGCTGTGCCGCTCCGCGGCAAATTCAGCCATCATGACGGATATACCCGGAAACAGAGCAAAAAAAAGCCGCTCTTGCGAGCGGCCTTTCTGCGGAATGTTAATCAGCCTTTGCGGCTTCTGAGCCTTCCGCGCTTGAGGAATCCGTCGTAATTTTTCATTACGAGGTGCGACTCCATCTGACTCAAGGTGTCGATCGTCACGCCGACGATAATCAGCAGGCTTGTGCCGCCGAAGAAGGACGCGACGTTGTACGGGATGCGGAACCATTTGTAGAGCAGCATCGGGAGGATCGCGAGGCCGAGCAGGAACAGGGCTCCGGCGAAGGTGATGCGTGTCATGGAATAGTCCAGGAAGTCGGAAGTCGGCTTTCCGGGGCGGATGCCCGGGATGTAGGCGCCTTCCTTCTTCAGATTGTCCGCCACCTGAATCGGGTTGAACATATTGGCAACCCAGAAATAGGAGAACAGCAGAATCAGGATTCCATAACATACCATGTATGTGTAGGTGTCATGATTAAAGTATGCGGACATTCTCTGTATCGACTGAACCGGAATTGCCCGGAGCAGAACGCCCGGGAAAATCAGGATCGCGCCGGCGAAAATGATCGGCATGACGCCGGAGAAGTTCACTTTCAGCGGGATGTATGTGCTTCCGCCGGTCATTTTGCTTCCGATGATCTTCTTCGCCATCTGAATCGGAATGCGTCTCTGTCCCTGCGTGAGGATCACGGTGAGAGCCGTGACGACCGCGAAGAGCATGAGGAGGATCAGGAGATGCACGGGACGGAAACGTCCGCCTCCGGCAGTGGCTCCGCTGATCATCATTTCATACAGTCCGGCGAGAGCCTGCGGAAGGCGCTCGATGATGTTGATGGTGATGATGATGGAAACACCGTTGCCGATTCCGTGTTCGGTGATGCGTTCGCCGAGCCAGACGAGAATCATGGTTCCGGCGGTGAGGATGCATACGGACATGGCGATGAAGCCGAAGCCCGGATTTGTCACCAGCGGGAACGCCGGATCGGGAGCGGGCAGACCGAGGTTGCTCGGAGTGGTCATGGCGACGGCCGCCATCGCACCCTGAACGATACAGATCAAAATGGTCAGATAACGCGTATACTGATTAATTCTTCCCCGCCCGACTTCCCCTTCACGGGAAAGCTTTTCAAGAGACGGAACGACCGGCACAAGCAGCTGCATGATGATGGAAGCGGAGATGTACGGCATGATGCCGAGCGCTCCGATTGCAAACTGCTGCAAAGCGCCGCCGCTGAAAAGATCGAACATGCCCATGAACTGTCCGGCGGCGGAATCCGCACCGAAACTGTCAAAGTATGTTTTCAGATTTTTCGTATCGACACCCGGACACGGAATGTTTGCCGCGATACGGCAGAGCACAATCACGCCGGCTGTGAACAAAATCTTGTTTCTCAGCTCTTTGATTTTGAAAGCGTTTAAGAACGCGGAAAGCATCTTAGCTGTCCCCTTTTAAAACGGTCAAACCGGTTCTTGAACTGCGCCGGTTCTCCGAGCGGAGAACCGGACGCTGATTCCGGGAAACCGGATTGCCTCGTGAATAAGAACGAAGCGGGAAAAGTTATCCGAGCAAAGCTCAGATGACTTCACAGGTTCCGCCTGCCGCCTCAATTTTCGCTTTGGCGGATGCGGAGAACTTGTTTGCCTTGACGGTGAGCGCCTTGGAGATCTCGCCGTTTCCGAGGATCTTCAGGGGAGCATCGGCTTTGCCGACGACGCCCGCCATGCGAAGGGCGTTTTCGTCGACGACCGCGCCGGCTTCGAAGAGTTCCTGGAGGGTAGCGACGTTGACGACCTCGCAGACTTCCTTGATGCCGCTGTTGAAGCCGCGCTTCGGAATTCTGCGGAAGGTCGGGGTCTGACCGCCTTCAAAATGGTGGCGGATGGCGGCGCCGGTACGGGACTTCTGTCCCTTGTGACCGCGTCCGGCGGTTCCGCCCCAGTTGGAACCGTCGCCTCTGCCGACTCTCTGCCGGCGCTTTTTGGAACCGGGGGTCGGAGTAAGTTCGTGCAATTTCATGTCAACACTCCTTCTTATTCAGCTTTGGCAATGCCGCGTTTGAGCAGGACGTCCTGTTTGGAGCGCATCTGTTCGATGGCCTTGAAGGTCGCCTTGACAACGTTTGCGGGGTTGCCGGAGCCGAGGGATTTACCGAGAACGTCAACGATACCCGCGAGATCGAGGACCGCGCGCATGGCGCCGCCGGCGATGATACCGGTACCGGCGGAAGCGGGACGGAGCAGGATCTTGGAGCCGCTGTACTTGACGAGGACCGAGTGCGGAATGGTGGTTCCGAAACGCGGAATGGTCACGAGGTGCTTCTTGGCAGCTTCCTGAGCCTTGCGGATCGCATCGGAAACTTCGTTGGCTTTGCCGTAGCCGTAGCCGACTTTGCCGTTTCTGTCACCGACGACGACGAGAGCGCCGAAGGAGAAGTTGCGGCCGCCTTTCACAACCTTGGAGCAGCGGTTGATGCTGAGGACGAGCTCTTCCATCTCGCCGGCGGGAGCGGCTGCCGGCTGAACGGAAGAAAGGTCGATTTCCTCGACATTGGCTTCCTGTTCGATATTCTGTTTTTCGATTGTCATGTTCAACTCCATTAGAACTTTAATCCGGCTTCGCGGGCGGCATCCGCCAGCGCTTTGACTTTGCCGTGATATTTGTGACCGCTTCTATCGAAAACCACTGCGCTGATGCCGGCTGCGACGGCTTTTTCCCCGGCGAGCTTGCCGAGAGCCGCGGCGGCTTCAACGTTGCGCTTCAGATTGAGAGCCTTGAAGTCCGCACCGAGCGTGGAAGCGGAAGCAAGAGTCTTGCCCGCTTCGTCATCGATAAACTGAACGTACATGTTGTTCGCCGTCATGCTGACGCAGAGACGGGGTCTCACGGCGGTGCCGGAGACTTTGCCGCGAACGCGGATGTGACGTTTGATTCTTTTTTCTTTTGCTGTTTTCATTCGATCCAAACCCTTTCAATTACGCGTTGGTCTTACCGGGCTTGATCACAACATGCTCGTCAGAGTAACGGACGCCTTTGCCCTTGTAGGGCTCCGGCTTCTTGTAACGTCTGATGCGTGCGGCGACTTCGCCGACGAGCTGCTTGTCAGGTCCTGCGACAACGATCTTGACGCCGTCGGTCACGGTCAGCTTGACGCCTTCCGGAACGATGTACTCGATCGCGTGGGAGTAACCGAGGTTGAGGGTCAGCTTGTTTCCGGCGAGCGCGGCTTTGTAACCGACGCCGACGATCTGGAGTTCCTTGCTGTACCCCTTGGAAACGCCGACAACCATGTTGTGAATGAGGCTTCTGGTGAGACCGTGGAGGGCGTTGGCGCTCTCCTTGAGGCACTTCACATGGACAAGCTTGTCTTCGAGTTCCACCGCGATATCCTGGGGAATCGCGAAGGAGAGCTTGCCGAGCTTGCCCTCGACATTGACGACACCGTCGACGACAGCGATTTTCACATCCGGAGTGAATTCAACCGGTTTATTTCCGATTCTAGACATCTTCAATACCTCGTTTCATCACCAGACGTAGCAGAGAACTTCTCCGCCGACATTCTGTTTCTGTGCATCTTTGCCGCTGAGGACGCCCTTCGGGGAGGAAAGGATCGCAATGCCCAATCCGTCCTTGACGCGCGGAATCTCCTTGCTGCCGCAATAGAGACGGCAGGAGGGCTTGCTTACTCTTTCCAAGCCTTCGATAACCGGACGACGCATGTAATATTTGAGTTCGATTGTCAAGGTTTTCTTGACGTCGCCATCGACGTGGAATCCGGCGATGTAGCCTTCGTCAAGGAGAACCTTGGCGATCGCGGCTTTCATCTTGGACGCGGGCATGACGACTTCCTTCTGGGAAGACATTCCTGCATTGCGCAGACGTGTCAGCATATCAGATATGGGATCCTGCATACTCATTTTCTAAGCCCACCTTTCATCACCAGCTTGCCTTGACGATGCCCGGGATCTGACCGGAGAGGGCCAGTTCGCGGAAGCACAGACGGCAAAGCTTGAATTTGCGGATGTATGCGCGAGGTCTGCCGCAAGCCTGGCAACGGTTGTAGTTTCGCACGGCGAACTTACTTCCGCGTTTCTGCTTGGCAATAAGACTTTTCTTAGCCATTTTCTATTCTCCTTCAGCGCGCAAACGGAATTTCCAGCATAGTGAGCAGCTCTTTGGCGTCTGCATCGGTCTTTGCGCTGGTTACCATTGTTAAGTTAAGTCCGAGGGGATATTTGATCTTTTCGAGGTCAATTTCGGTGAAGATGGAAACATCGGGCACGCCGAGGTTGTAGTTTCCGACACCGTCAAATCCCTTGTTCGGAACGCCGCGGAAGTCTCTCACACGCGGGAGAGCGTTGTGCACGAAACGGTCGAGGAAGTCGTACATCTTTTTGCCGCGGAGCGTGACCATCAGGCCGACCGGCATTCCAACACGGAGTTTGAATCCGGCGACGTTCTTTTTCGCCTTGCAGGTGACAGGAGCCTGTCCGGCAAGAGCGGTAAGATGCGTTCTGGCCTCGGCCATCGCGTCTTTTTCCATTTTGGAGCTGATACCGGTGCTCAGAACGATCTTCTGGAGCTTCGGCACCTGCATAATGTTGGTGATGCCGAGCTTCTGCTTGAGAGCCGGAACCACTTCTTCGTTGTATTTTTTCTTCATGTCAGGCATAATTGTTCTCCGATCTGTAATCAGTCTTTCTTCCTGACGTTAGAAACATGAACCGACACCGCTCTGTCCACAAGCCCGCCCTTCGGGTTCGCCTGGGATTTCTTGACGGTCTTCTTGCCGAGACGCTCCGCCAGCTTTTCAGCGGGGACGCTCTGGATCTCAAGAACGACACGGTCCGTCTTCTTGATGACGGCGATGATCTTGCCGGTCTCTTTTTTCCACACGCCGCTCAGTACTTCCACCACATCGCCTTTTTTGACGTGGTAGGATTTCGCGCATTTCTCAGAAAACATCAGAGCACCTCCGGAGCAAGCGAAATGATTTTCATAAAGTTCTTCTCGCGAAGTTCGCGGGCGACAGGACCGAAGATACGGGTACCCTTCGGGTTGTTCTGATCGTCGATCACAACAGCCGCGTTGGCGTCGAATCTGAGGTAGGAGCCGTCTTCGCGGCGGATCTTCGCAGCGGTTCTGACGATGACGCACTTGACGACGTCGCCCTTCTTGACAGCGCCGCCCGGGATGGCTTCCTTGACAGCCGCAGTCACAATGTCACCGATCTTCGCACAACGGCGCTTCTGACCGAGAACCGTAATGACGGTCACGCGTTTCGCTCCGGAGTTGTCGGCAACTTCCATATTGGTTTGCATTTGGACCATTGCAGTAATCTCCCGCCCGCTTATTCAGCGCGGCTGATAATTTCCTCAAGGCGCCAGCGTTTCTGCTTGCTGAGGGGTCTGGTTTCGCCGATTCTGACCGTGTCGCCGACTTTCGCCTGATTCGTCTCGTCGTGCACGGCATAGCGCGTACGGACTTTCACGACCTTCTTGTATTTCTTGTGCGCCGCTCTCCGCATCACTTCGACGATAATGGTCTTGTTCTGAACGTCGCTGACCACCATGCCGACTCTGTGCTTGCGGTTACCGCGTTCCTGCGGTGCGCTGCTGTTTGTTTCATTCATGGCACAATTCCTTTGTTATCATCAGGCCTGCACAGCCGCGTCCCTGATGTTCTTTTCAGTCAAACATCTTGCGATGTCCTTGCGGATCTGACGGATCCGGGCCGGATTCTCAAGAGTTCCGGTCTTGGACTGCTGACGGAGGGTGAAGTGTTCCTTGCGCAGCTCGGCGACCTTGGCGTCGATCTCCTCAGGAGTCAGTCCCTTGATGTCTTTCATCTTCATTGTAACGTTTCTCCAATCAGACAGCATGCGTACGCATGATGAATTTGCATTTGATCGGGAGCTTTGCGGCTGCAAGGCTCATCGCCTCTTTCGCCACGTTTTCCGTGCATCCGCTAACCTCGAAGAGCATTCTTCCCGGCTTGATCGGAGCAACCCAATATTCCACGTTTCCTTTTCCCTTACCCATACGGACTTCCAAGGGTTTCTTGGTGTACGGCTTGTAGGGGAACACTCTGATCCAAACTTTGCCGCGGCGTTTCATATGGCGGGTAATCGCCACACGGGCGGCTTCAATCTGGTTTGCGGTCAGATAGGTGCGCTCAAGTGTCTGGAGTCCGAATTCGCCGAAATCGAGTTCGTTGCATCTCTGCGAAAGACCCCTGTTGTTACCGCGCTGAACCTTTCTGTGCTTTACTCTTTTTGGCATTAACGGCATTTTGCATTTCCTCCGTAGGCTCTTTATGACAAATCCAGACCTTCACGCCGATCTTTCCAGCGGTCGTGTTGGCTTCGGTGAACCCATAATCAATATGGGCCTTCAGTGTGTGGAGGGGTGTTCTTCCCTCTTTGTACTGCTCAGTACGCGCAAGTTCGGCACCGCCGAGACGGCCCGCACAATGAATCTTGATGCCTTCCGCACCCAGCTCCATTGCAACCTGAATTGCTTTCTTCATCGCGCGGCGGAAGCCGATACGGCGTTCCAGCTGCTGGGCAACACTCTCAGCGACAAGCTGAGCATTCGTTTCCGGCTGCTTGATCTCGACAACGTCGAGAATCAGCTCTTCGCCCTGGGCAAGAAGCTTGGAAACGCTGGCTTTCAGCGCATCAAGTTCCGCTCCCTTGCGTCCAATCAGGATGCCGGGACGCGCCGCATAGATCGTCACGCGAACGCGGGTTCCGTAACGCTCCACCAGAATTTTCGAAATAGCGGCGTTGTTGAAATTCTTTTTGATGTAAGAACGAATCTTGAGATCTTCGTGAAGCCAATCGCCGAAGTTGTTCTTATTGTCTTTTCTTGCGAACCAATGAGAACTCCAGTTCTTGTTCAGAGCCAATCTCAGTCCAATCGGATTAACCTTCTGACCCACTATCAGACCCTTCCTTATTTCTCATCCGTCAGAACCACCGTGAAGTGGCTCGTACGTTTTCTGATTCTGCCGGCCATACCACGCGCTTTCGGACGGAATCTTCTCAGCATCGGGCCCGGATTGGCTACCGCTTCCTTGACTGTGAGGGACTCTCTCTTGAGCTCGTAGTTGTTTTCGGCGTTTGCCAGCGCGCTTCTCAGTGTCTTACCGAAAAGTCTTGCTGCCTTTCTCGGACTCAACTCCACCATCGCGAGCGCATCGACGACTTTCTTTCCCTGAATCGTGCGGGAAAAGTCAGACGCCTTCTGCGGGGAGATGTGGACGTATTTTGTCATCGCCCGAACTTCCATTCTACTTCTCTCATTTCTTTTGGTTGTTTATGTTTTGAAAAGCTCCCATGAGCTTCTCCTGAGTTCACTTTCCCGACGCCCGTACTTCCATTCCCGGCGCAAGCTCCCGAAAACGACCTTCCGTCACCACCGCAGCGCTCGTAAAATTTCTCAGAGCGACCACTTTCAGCACTGTTTTGTCCGTTCTCAGTATCTGCCCCGCCCGGATCCCATCCCGATAACCCGCCGACAGAATCACAAGTTCGGGCTTTTCGTTCAGTTCATAAATCCGGCAAGTCTCCAGTTTTTCCGGAGCCTTCGCGGGGGCCGCAAGCAGAGCGGCCTTCATCGCATGTTCTTTCAATGTCTCGATTTTCAGGCGCAGCCTTGCGGCGTCCAAAGCATTCGGCACAGCGGCGGAAATCATCGCGGCGGCTTCATCACAGTATTTTAAAACCGCCACGGAGAGCCGCCCAATCGATTCCGCGCAGGTCTTTAAATCAGCTTCCAGGTCCATCTCCCTGGTGCCCATATACACCGGCTCAAGGGTTTCGATGGTCCCGGCAGCGCTCTTTTCCATGCGCTTCAATCGGCCGGCCTGCGTCGAATACTTGTCAAGTGTTTCAATCAGCTCCTTACGGAGAATCCCGCCTTCCTCCCGGAATTCGGTTTTCAGACGCTCCAAGTTCACCCGAAGCTCTGAATTCTCTCTCTTCAGACGCTCGTTTTCCGCCCGAAGCTCCGCAAGTCCCTTCGTCTGGTCGTGCTCTTCTGCCCGCAATCCGGGCAGGATACTCCCACACAGAGCTGTTAATATAACTCCACTTCTGAGAAAATTCCAATTTTTTTTAAAATTTTTTTTGTTTTTCCTCATCTGACCAGACTGCTCTCCATGATTTTCAGACGTCTATAATACCACGGCACGGCATTTTTTGCAAATAAAACTCCGCCGGAAACTGAAATTATCCCGAAAAATTTTCCTCCGAAAGCCCCAACGTCTCCGGATAATGACGGACAAAACGGCGCACCGCGGCAAGATAATTCCGGATTTGCGGACGCGAACCGCAGATGCACAAAGCTCCCGCATGACCGCCGTTCTCCGTCGGAATACGGACCGAACCGAGCGTCACAAAACCGTCCTTCTGAAAATCCGTCATAGGGCTGATGAACATTTCCGCATCCCGGATAATCGAAATTCCCATCGTCCCCACGATTTCATTCAGCGAAAACGGCGCAAGAACGTTCGCAACATGATAGAAAAAGGGATGCAGCATCGTGCAGAGCGAAAGAAATTCATGGCTCTCCCCGTAGCCGTGACGCGCATCCGCCATCCTCCGGTTCATCTCTTTCTGAAAACGCAAAAAACCGCGCAGGGGCGCACTCTCCGAACGATAAATGCCCGGACGGATAATCAGCAGCCCCAGTTCGCGCTCGCCGGACTGCGAAATTCCGGCGTCGATCGGCAGCAGCATCTTCCGGTCGCGGAAAACGGGATGAGCCGCAAGCCCCCACATCAACAGACCGGCAAGCGAGGCGGCGCCGTTCATCTGTGTCGTATAGCGTTCGTTCAGAATTTTCCGCACACGCAGAAGCGGAGACATGTCAATATAGACGCGCGCGCGGTAAACGCCATCGCCGCAATTCTGTGTTTCCGGAGCGGATACCAGCCCGTTGAGCGCGGGATAGACAACGGGACCGGCGGCGCCCCACTGACGCTTCAGGTCGTCAAGGACCTCCTGCATCGGTGCGCCGTCCGCGGTGATGTGGTTGAACTGAAACCAGAGATCGACTTCACGCAAATCCGCCGTAAAACGCGCGGCGATGCAGAGCATCCCCCACCCGGGGTGACGCAGGTTCCGCAGATCCGGCGTCCGGAAACGACGGCGCAGCGTCCCCTCCCCCGATGCGGAAAGGACTTCGATGAAAATAAACGCCGCGCTCATGACGCGTTCCACGAACCTCTGCACATTCCGCCGGGTCAGGATATGCAGACGGTCGTATCTGCTCCGGACCCACATTTTCAGCGCGGTTTTTATCAGCCCCGGACGCGCCTTCGTGTTCGCTTCGCGGAACTGGTTGCAGATGCGGACCACAGCGTCCAGCGCCTCTTCCTTCTGCTCCTCCGAAAGATTGAAATGCGGATTCCGCCGATCGAACAGCGGGAAAAGCGAAATCAGGAAACCGTTGCAATCGACCCGCGCTTCCACAATGTCGCACGTTGAAATGCGGCGGCGTCCAAACGAAAACACCCCGGGCTCAACCGTCCAATGCAGCTCCTGATGAATCAGCAGAAAACCGTAAAGTTTTTGAAGAAGCATTTTGCGCGCGGCTTCAACCGACGCCGGAACAGCTCCGGAGCAGTAGTTCAGACGGAAGCTCGCAAGCATGAATTTCGAATACTCGCCGCGCAGGAAAACCGTGGTCAGCTTGCGCCAGCCGTGCGCCTCCGCGCGGAGTCCGAGGAGACGGAAGAACTGAAGCAGACGCAGGCAGGCGATCACCGAAAGCATCCCGGGACACCAGCGGTCGAACAGCCGGCTGAAGAGAAGCGACCCGCGTTTCGGCGCCGGCGGCACGGCTTTCGGCGGAAGCGCAACTGCCGCATCGGGCATCCGGCGCCCGATGAACATCGTCAGGAGTTTCGCGACCATCTCCGGCGCCTCTTCCTGCGGAATATGGCCGCAGCCGGGAAGACGCAGCGTCCGCGAATTGCGCAGAAGCCGCCCAAACGCGTCCTGCGACTCCTGCGGCAGCATCGTATCCTTCTCCCCGATCAGGATCAGAGTCGGAAGCTCTATGCCGGAAAGCGATTCCGCCAGATTCTCATTCTCCGGATTCCGGATGTACTCACCCGCCGCGCGGATAATCGAATCCAGACGCCCCGGGTGACGCAGCATGGCCGAGTAGACATCCAGCGTATGCTCCGGAATCACCGAATCGCGTCCGTACACATAACGCAGCAGAACGCGCGCCAGAAAACGCGAACGCGCAAATTCGAGGACGCGACCGCCTCCCGTCAGAGAGAGCGAAGCGAGTTTCATAATGTAATCGGGAACAACCTCATCCGGAGGACGCGTCGCAATCAGACAGATGCGGTCCAGACGCGACAGAATCCGCGGGTCCGGCGCGAGAAGCATCGCAACGACTCCCCCGTAGCCGTGTCCGACCAGCGTTATGCGGCGCAGATCAAGATGAAAAATGAGACGTTTGATCAGCTCCGCCTGCTCATAGACCGAGAGCGGTTTTTCCGGATCCGCAAGTGAAAATCCGAATCCGGCGAAATCCGGACGGATGCAGCGGAGATTCGGCGGAAGCTGACGCAGCACCGCTTCCCACGTCCACGAAAACGAGGCGAATCCGTGCAGAAACAGCACAACGGCTCCCGCCCCGCCCGAATCGCGGCAGGCGACGATGTCATCCCCGATCCGGAGATGCGTGTATTCCGGACGCGCCTCAATGGTTCCCGTCATCTTCGCCTTTCCGGATCAGGTCCTCGAAAACCTTTCTGTCCGCCATCTGATGCGCAGTCGGCGATGAAAGAAGAAGATACGAAAGATTGCTTTTGAAAACGGCGCTGTTCATGATCCCCATATGCCCGCCGGGGAAGTGATAAATCGCGGTCCAGTCAACCGGAGAGACGGGATACGGGAGCCAGTTTTCCGCCGACCGGGAATCAAGACGCACACTCATCGCCGGAATCTTGCCGTCGCCCGCGCTCCGTTTCGCAACCGTGACGCGGCCGGTCTCCGGATTGACCTCCAGTTCGGAGTTCGTCAGATGCGAATCACCGACGAACAGGTATGCGGAAACGCCTTTCGGACGCGTCGCTGGAACCCGCATGGCGGCTTTGAACTGCCGCGCCTTTGCCAGATTCTTCTTCAGATGATCCAGCGCAATCCGGTAGCGCTCCTCTTTCGAAGAGATGGTCGGCAGAAGCACCTTGAGCCACTCGTCCTCCGCGGGATCGGCGAGTCCCCACTTGTAGCGAATCCAGAGTTCGGGATTCAGATAGTCGACCGGCTCCCCCGACCCCGCATAGACAACGCAGCGGTTTTCCGGGTTCGGGAGCATCTCGTAGTAGGAGGTGAACGTGCCGATGACGGACTTCGGATAGACCGGCGCGGCGGGGGTCAGCCGGAGCCCCTCGACGAGTTCCAGAAAGGTATCGGGATAGCCCGCATTCGGCGTGGCGATGATGACAACCCGGTCGACTGTGTTTGCGCCTTCCCAGTTCAGCGGCGGCAGCGAACCGTCATCGGCGAGCCGCGTACCGCCGTACCGCATGAAATAGCGGGCGACGAGTCCGCCCATGCTGTGCCCGATGAGATCGAAATGGACATCATAGTTCCGCAGCCCGTAAAGTTCGTAGTAGACGGCCTGAAGATACTGTCTCTTCTCGAAAATGAACTCTTTGAGCCGCGCGGCGTTTTCCGAAATATCGCGGCGCCAGTCATAATAGAAAATAAACTGCGAATAGAATTTTTTATTGTTCGGAAGCGGACGGTCGTCGGGAACGAACCCGCTTGCGGCGAGCGTGTCGACGAGCGTGTTGTATCCCTCGTAATCGAAGGAGAGTCCGAGGACGCGGATCTGGGACCGGTCGAGCAGTCCGTGCGGATGCACGTCGGAATGCAGTCCGGCGAGCGGCACGCCATGCGCCATCGGATGAGCCAGCCGTGAGAGCTTGTTCCCCGAGAGCATCTCCCCGAGCGAGAAACTTCCCCAGATATTGACACCCTTCCCGTCGACGAGTTTGGATCCGAGCAGTCCGTGAATGACGACAACCGGGTTCCGTGCGGGACCTTCATACTCCATGGATTTTTTCATAACTTCGGAGTAGACCACCTGCGAGTTGACTTTCGGATCCTGATAAGACCCGGATTCGACGGTTCCGCAGGAGTTGAGCAGCATCATGGCTGGCAGAGCGCACATCAGCGCTTTATGTTTGAGATCTTCGGTATCCATAATATATTCCCCTTCCCTTGTCCGGTTGAAGAGAGTATAGCCCTGAAAACGGAATTTTCAAGGGGAGGAATAATTATTTTTATTCCTGAACATCCGGAAATTTGAAATATTTTTATTTTCGAACTTGCATTTATGTTTGTAGGAGTTATATTACAATCATCATTTAGCGGAGAGATGCCTGAGTGGCCGAAAGGAACGGTTTGCTAAACCGTCGTACGACTAACATCGTACCGGGGGTTCGAATCCCCCTCTCTCCGCCATTTTTTTGCCTTTTTTGAATCTGATATCTTACAGAATCCTTTTTAATAAAACTGAATCTTGTATGTCAAATTGTATGACACAACCTCCCTTGTGTTTCAGTAAATTCCTGGAGGTTGGAAAAATTCAGCAATAGAGAATTTTTGAGGTGGGAGAAGGTCGCTAAATTGTTTTATGCTCCGGAAAGAGAAAACGGCAAACAGAACTCAAGTCTTATAAGAAATTTTTTGCTGAACTCAAATACACAGGACTTTTGGTTCTGCGAAACTCAATTTTGCTCTGAAAAAGATTTGAACCGAAATCTTGTCACACAGGAGGGTGCAAAAATACTTTTTCCCTCAAAAAGCACTTGCAAGTACCCTTCCCCAATATAGCATATAAAGCAACAAAACGCAATCTGCGATTCTTTCATTTTCTCTGAACGCCGACAAACACCCAGAAACGGCTTTCTGTGCCGCGTTTTACCAGAATTTGGGCAGACGTTGCCCTGTAGCTGATCTGCGCCACCTGTTGCGTTACAAAAGGAATTTTGAAAAAATTATGCGGCTTGCCGAATTCGGCGATAGCCGTGGAGCAATCCTCCAAGGAATGGAATTTCCTGTATTTCATCGCCGACGTTCTGGGGATACGGCAATACCATATTGCCGTTAAGACCTGCATGAGGACGATAGTGATTCCAATACTCCAAGTACTCTTTTACGGCAAACCGAAGCTGATATTCGTCGGTAAAGATGATTTTATCCAAACACTCCGTTTTGATTGCCCGGATGAAGTTTTCCATCCGTGAGTTCATCATCGGCGTAAAGGGCGGCAGCTTCTTTATTTCTATTCCGATGGACTCAAATATCATATCAAAGCGTTTATTGAACACAGGGTCTCTGTCATGAATTAGATAACGCTTCCTCAGCAAGAAGCCGTCCCACATGTCACACATATTACGGGCGATCTGCGTGGTCCAGTTGCTGTCGGGATTATACGCGATTCCTCCGCAACGGACTTCTCTGGAGCCGATATCCATGAAAAACAGCAAATGCCTCCGCTCCAGGCCACATGGCGTTGCCAGTTCCATATGGGCGAAATCGGTTGCGTCCGCAATATACTGTTGCGTTTCTATAAACTGAAGCCAATTCCCGCGCCGTCTGCACTCCGGATCGGGAACTATATGAGCATCAAGAACATTGCGGACTGTGGATGCCGAAACATCATAACCGAGATACTTCATGACTCCGGTAATGCGATCATAGCCCCAAGCAGGATTGTTGTTTGCCAGCCGGAGAATTTCAGCTACGATTTCTTCTTTGACAGGTTTACGGCCGCGCTTCTTCTGATTCTTTCCGGTGCTGTTGTATTTATTGGCAACCAGCTCTGAATACCATTTCAGGATTGTTGAGAGAGCGAAAGTCTTTTCAATCTGTCCCAGCAGAAATTCATTGAGCTTCCGTCCTCGATATGTCAGACGTTTCTTTTGCTCAACTGAAAGTTCCGGCTGGCGTTGTCCGGTTTTCTCTTTAAGGATCTCGTCCAGAATATCAATAAACTCCATCAGGTAATCAATCTGATCCTGATTTGTTTTTATAATCTGGCGGTTGTCCCCGTTTACATCCTTCATCACAGCTTTCAGCTGTTTGAATGTCTTGGACTCTGTCGTTTTGCTCATATGTTATCGCTCCTCACGATTTTCCGGACGCTGTATATTATGTAAAACCGCTGTGGTAGTTCTGCAATATACATCCGAGGGAACGATTTTGCGAACAGGGGGATCAAGAAAACTCTTAGAATGTGCGTTGTAAGATAGTGTGTGACGGCACTGCCAAAAGTCTGCGGCTGGTAAAAACAATAGCTTTCCTATACACGTCTGAGTAACGAATTTTCTGTAAAATCGCAAAGGGTGCCAGTGCGAGGCGACACTTGAATTGGCAAAAAAAATGTGATAAGTTCTCCGAACTGCTTTATTAACCTTCCCTGAAAACAAAACGAGAGGACTTATCACAATGGAAGAATTTAGCATGCCTCAGTCGATTTTGCAAATCGTTTCTGAAAAAGGTTTTGACGGTCTGCGTGAAATCATGCAGATGCTTTTCAACGAAGCAATGAAAATGGAACGTGAGAATTATCTCCACGCAAGTCCGTATCAGCGTACGGATTTGCGAACTGACCATGCCAACGGGTTCAAACCGCGTACCATCAATACGCTTCAAGGCGAGATTCAACTGTCCATCCCGCAAACGCGAAATGGCGGTTTTTATCCGTCCTGCCTTGAAAAAGGGATGCGCAGCGAGCGTGCAATCAATGTTGCTATGGCGGAAATGTACATTCACGGTGTTGCGACCCGCGAGGTCACGGCAATCCTGGAAAAGATGTGCGGTCTTGAGGTCTCTGCCATGCAGGTCAGCCGTGCGACAGAAATGTTGGATGCCGAGTTCAAAAAATGGGGGAACAGCCATTGCCGGAGCCCATCAAATATCTGCTGCTGGACGCCCGGTACGAAAAAGTCCGTCGCGAGGATAATGCGGTGGTGGACTGTGCCCTGTTGATTGCGTACGGGATCACGGAGAGTGGTCGCCG
>ERZ1673741.175-NODE-175-length-86939-cov-102.072361_pt1 | contig 86939 bp, 64 predicted proteins | sample MGYA00580209_ERZ1673741 | MGnify/ENA primary metagenome ERZ1673741 (study PRJEB41218, sample SAMN15661754) | gut metagenome | host: Homo sapiens | place: Canada: London | collected 2015-08-20/2019-03-30 | study: EMG produced TPA metagenomics assembly of... | reverse complement strand
AATTAGCAGATAAAAGATACTACAATCTTATTACGGGAGTTTCCCCCGATGCTTTTAGGGAAAATCATACGCTGGTTTATGGTTTTCCCCTTGTTGTTTTCAGCTATTCTCCCTATCTTTGCACCATCAAAAAGTTGATAGCGGCACCAAGTAGCCTCTTCAATTAAAATAAATGCAGTAATAACCCTTTAAAGAGAAGATAGTTATGAAAAGAATGATTATGACATTGGTAGCAGTATGGATGATGATTACATCTATGAATGCTCAGAGACTGACAAATATTCAGGCAGAAGCCCGTTTTATCACAGATAAGATGGTGGTGGAACTGGGATTGAGCAGCGTTCAGCGCAACAGCATCCTGAACATCAATCTCAATTATCTCAATGGCATCCGCAGCTATCGCGACATTGATGCCTACGGCTGGCATTACCGCAACAAGCAGCTCAAGCGCATGATGACCGCCAGACAATGGAAGAGATTCAAGGACTCTTACTATTTCTATCGCCCTATCGGCTGGCAGAATCATGTGTATGTTCACCATATTTACACCAAGTATCCAAAGCATAACTGGGGACACGACAAGCGCCGCCCTCGCCCTGAGTGCAGCTACGGAAGACCAGGATGGCCAGGCGGAACCCATGTAACTTATGGACCAGGAAAGCCGGACAAGCATCACAAGCATCACAAGCACGACAAGAAGTGGAAGCACGACAAGAAGAAGTGGAAGCACGATAGAGATTGGGACGATGATGACGATGATGATTGAGATAATGACTGGGATTAAGACAAACATTCGATGATAAAACAGAAGAAATCCAAGCTAGAGATGATTCTCCGGCTTGGATTTCTCGTTAAATAAAAACTAACTATGCCGTCTAACTAATAACTAATCATTAATTACTAACAAGATGTCTTCCACAATCTGCTCATCGAGCAGGCGATTATCCGAAAGCAACTTCTTAACATCGTATCTGTCATAGAGTCCCTTTCTGATGCCGCCCACCATCACCTTCATTTCTGAAGTGCCATAGTAAGAGGCGATACGCTCTCCGAATCCGCCATCCTTCGAGCCATCCTCCAGGGTTACCACCAACTGATGGTTTGCCTTCAAGCTATCCAGCGCTTCGGCATCCACCTCATTCAGATAACGGGGATTGATGAGCGTAGCATCGATGCCCTTATCAGCCAACAGGCGGACTACATTCTCGCCCTTCTGATAGAACGAACCGGCGGCGATGACTGCCACCTTCTCGCCATGGTGCATCACCTTGTACTTTGCCTCGTAGCCATACTCAGCATCAACGGCTTCTGACGTATGAACCACGCCATTGCTTGGCACACGGATGGCGATAGGTTTCTTATCCTGCAGAATGCTCCAGCGGAGCATGGCGAAATACTCCTCGCAGGTGGTTGGAGCCAGATAGATGAGCCCCGGAATGCTGCAGAGCATCGGAATATCGAAAAGGCAGATGTGGGTGATGTCGTTCATCGAGTTCACTCCGCCTCCTACCACGTTGATTACGGCTGGGTTGGAATTGATGCAGAGGTCTTGCGCTATCTGGTCGTAGGTGCGCTGGATAAAGGTGCTGTAAACGGTCCAAACCGGATGCAATCCGCCCTTCGCCATTCCCGAAATCATCGCCACCGCCTGCTCTTCGGCGATTCCCATATCAATGTGCTGCTTGCCAGCCATTTGGCGCTTATCGGCAGTAAAGCCGCCTGCGGCAGGAGTACCTGCGGTTACGGCGATGAGGGTCTTATCCTGCTTCATCTCGCTGAGCATCCAGTCGGAGAATAATGTGCCGTAATCCTCTGTTGGAGCAACCTCCGGAAGGGTTCCATCGGCATTCCTTCTTGGTCGCGAACCGTCTTCCAGATTGAAAGGCATTCCCCAATGCCAAGCCTCCTTGTTGGCTACGGCTGGCGCAAATCCATGACCTTTCTCTGTATGAATATGAACCACGGTAGGCTTATCCGTATCCTTCACGCTCTCGAAAACCTGGATGAGTTTTTCGATGTCGTTACCCTCTTCCAGATACTTGTATTCAAAGCCCCACGCCTTGAACCAGTTGTGCTCGCAGGTGCCGTTGCTCTGGCGCAGGGCACGCAAGTTCTTGTAGATTCCGCCATGATTTTCGGCGATAGACATTTCGTTGTCGTTCACCACGATGATGATGCCCGTACCGAGTTCCGAAGCCTCATCCAGTCCCTCGAAAGCCTCGCCGCCAGAAAGGGAGCCGTCGCCGATAATGGCGATGATGTTCTCATCGGTACCCTTGATGTCGCGCGCCTTCTGCAAACCGGTGGCAAGACTCACGGAAGTGGAAGTATGCCCCACCTCGAAGTTATCATACTCCGGACATTCGGCAGGAGAAGAATAGCCCGAAATGGCATTCATGTCATCCACATCGCCGAGGAATCCCGCAGCTCGTCCGGTGAGCACCTTATGCGGATAGCATTGGTGGCTTACGTCAAACACGAGCTTATCCTTTGGCGCATTAAAAACGTAGTGAAGTGCCACGGTAGCCTCCACGAATCCCAGGTTCGGTCCCACATGACCGCCATGCTTGCTTACACGGTTCAGCACAGCCTGTCTGGTTTCATCAGCCACCACCTGCAGCTCCTTCAAATCCAGCTTCTTCAAGTCGGCTGGCGACTTTATTTTCTCAATATACATATTTTTATACTTAATTTTTATACTTATAGTTATGATTATATGATGATTATAATCATGATTATATGATGATCATGATTTCCGAGTGCAAAGATACGAAGATTCCCGAAAACACGCATTACCCCAACTACAGAAAAAATGAATGATTTTCCGGAAAACTCATCTTGGAATATTCTTCAGGAAAACTCATCTTGGAAATCAGCCTGCTGCCTTATCCCTATCCTTCAGAATCACAGCCATGTTATCCAGCGCCCATTCTATCAGATGATCCATAATAGGAATAAGGGTTTCAGCACGGGGTGTGAGAGAATACTCCACTCTTGGCGGCACTTCGGCATAAGCCTTGCGGGTAACGTAGCCATCAGCCTCCAACGATTTTAACGTGCTGGTAAGCATTTTCTGCGAAATATCCGGAATCAGCTTACGCAGGGCATTAAACCGGAGGGGGCCATCCTGATGATTTTTCAGGGTGTAGATTACCAGTAGCGACCACTTGTCGCAAACGCGCGCCAGAACGTTACGGATGGGACAGTCCTGCACTACCATTTCTTTTATCATTCTTCCCATAATCTATCTTCTTTATATTCTACAATAATCTATAATGTTCTGCAAAACTCTACAATATTCTGCAATAGGCTACAAAAGTAACTAATATCCGAAAAGATACCAAACATACCAAGTTAATCTAAGTTAACGCTTCATTTTTCTTTCTCCCATTCCCACGCAATAGTTACCTCCCAGTAACCATCTTACCCCCAAGTGCCCTCTTGCAGGAACCGGTTTTTCGCAGTATCTTTGCAGCGCAATTCTGAAGTGAAAGCTGAAAACAGAAGTATTCACAAATTCACAAAAAGAAAGAAAAAAGAAATATAAACATTTTAAAATAACAGACAAGATGAAAGAAATAAAGATTATTGCAAAGGCTGAAAACTTCACAGCCACAGATTTTGGCAAGATGAGTGAAATCAAGGATTACACCTTAGAGATGGGTCCTGAGATTAAGATTCCCGGAAAGGTATTCGGAGGTCAGAGCGTGAACGCTACTGGTGGTGAGTTCTCATTCCAAAGCTTTGCTCCTGGCACAGAGACAGGATTCCTCCACACCCACAAGAACCACGAGGAACTGTATTTCTTCCTCAGCGGCAAGGGAGAGTTCCAGGTGGATGGCAAGGTATTCCCTATTCAGGAGGGAAGCGTGGTGAGAGTAGCACCAGCCGGCAAGCGCTCTGTTCGCAACAACGGTACAGAACCACTCGTGATGCTCTGCGTGCAGTATAAGGCCGAAACCTTTACAGCCGAAGATGCAACCGACGGCGTGATTCTCAACGATAAGGTGGAGTGGTAGAAACTACTCCACCACCTCCATGATTTCAGGATGCTCAAGCTTTTCCTGTTTCTTGAGCTTCTTCACTACTTCGGAATAACTGTGGCGAATCAGGGCCTGGATGAAATCATCTTCCAGCGTGCCATAAAGGTTTACCTGATTCCAGTATTTCTTATTCCAATGCCATGCGCCTTCTATTTCGGGATGCACTTCCCGGAGTTCGAGGGCGTAATCGGCATTACATTTCATCGTAACCCACTCGGGGCGCTCCAGGTCAACACAGGCAAAGATCTTGCCCAAAATGCGAAACACCAAGGTCCGCTCATCAAAAGGAAAAGCCTCGGTTACGAGGGGAAGCGAGAGGCAATACTCTCTAACAGATTCTATATTCATTATTTCTTCACACTAAATTAATTCTACATTTCTTCTCATTATATTTTAATTCTACTTGCCGAGACCCAGCTTATTCTATAAAACTTGCTGAGATCCAGCTCATCCTATAAATAGTGCAAAGATAACGAATTATGATGAAACAGCAAGCCTTATTCCATAAAAAAACAAATCTTATCCAAAGAAATTCCGTTATATTAAAATCCTTCTCTTTCCTTATCCGTAATTTTGCAACATCATCCGCAAGATTCCTGCGCAGTAACATTCGCAAGAACTTTGTGGCATATTGCATTAAATAAAAAAGAAGATTATGAAACATAAATTGATCATGAGCAGTTTGCTCATCCTGGGAAACCCGATGATGGCAAACGCTCAACAGACAAAGACCACTACAGCAGAGAGCATTTCTACAGCAAAGAATATTTCTACTGATAGCATCCAGGCGATGAAGGAGAAATTGCGCCAGGACAGCATCCAATGGGAGAAACAGCTCGCAGCCGTAACCATCAAGGGAACCCGCTCGCAATTCCGCCAGAAGAACGGAGGAATCGTGGCTCGCATCTCGGGAACTTCTCTCGAGAAGGAGCCAACAGCTACGGAAGTGCTTGCCAAACTTCCCGGAATGTTCAAAAACAAGGATGGGAAACCGCAGGCATTCATCGGCGGCTCACCCGAAATCTACATCAACGACAGAAAGGTGCAGGATTACAGCGTGGTAGAAAACCTGCCCGTTACACAGATAAAAGAGGTGAAGGTGATTCATCATCCCGGAGCTGAATACGGCAACAACGTGGGCTGCGTGCTACTCATCACAACCAAGAAGAACCTGCAAGGACTCGCCATCGTGGAGAACTCCGGCTTCCTCTTCGACTCCTTCGTGAGCAACAACCATGACCTCGACCTTACCTACACCCGCGGCAAGATGACCTACTACGGCAAACTGGGCTACGCCAACTGGCAGGGAATATGGAAAGAACAGGACATCGCTACGAATTACGTAAGCGGCAGCCAGGCTGGCGATAACGCCACCACCTACATTGCCTCCGCCACCCTCGACTGCAAGCACAGCTACAACGACCACTTCTACTGGAGTGCCGGAGCTGACCTCGCCCTGACTGAAAAGCAAACTATCGGAGTGAAATACGACGGCTACAACATCCATCAGCCGATGCCTTTCAAGATGACGAGCTATGCGATGACCAACGATCACGTAGATGACAACGTAACGGGCAACAACAAGTTTTTCTATTACGACTGGCAGCACCACGTAAACGCCTTCTACCAGGGCAAATACGGAGAGAAATGGAAGCTGAACTTCTTCGGCGACTTCGTGAAGCTGCACACAGAGCAGGCTCAATTCGTAGATGAGATCTCAGAGAGAGGAGCAGCCAAAGGAAAAGGAGCAGCCAAAGGAAAAGGAGCAGCCACCTCCCCAAGCGCCCTCGTAGCCCCAAGCGTCCTCTTAGCCCCAAGCAGCTTCCCTTCAGTCTCCCTCCTTGCCTCCGTTCCAAGCGATTCCATCGCTTGGTCCCTCGCCTCAAGTTCCCCCCTGCAGGAAGCCAGAAACAAGTTCACACTCCTGCCGCAAAGCGATGGAACCATCTGGGGAGCAAAGGCCCGCGCCAACTACACCATCAGCGACAAGCAAACCTGGATGATGGGCGCCGAGTACAACTACGTGAAGAGCGAATCGCGTACCGATTACACTCCTGCCGATAAGGGAACCTCCACCCACAGCATCACCAAGGAAAACCATGCTGCCGTCTTCGCCGAGTATTCACTCGATTTCAAGCCCTTCTCATTAAGAGTAGGATTGAGATACGAGCACGTAGACAGCCGCTTGAACTATCTGAAAGATAAAACTGGAAGAACTGGAATTGGAAGAATTGAAAGTTTTGAAAATGGTAATTCAGAAACTGGAAGAACTGGAACGCCAGAAACAGCCTCCACCGAGCCGCTTCATCGCAAATACGACAACCTCTACCCATCCCTTCTGCTCTCTCATCAGTCAGGCAGATTCTCACAGTCGCTGAGCTACCGTTCTTCCGAAATCCGCCCATCCTTCCAGGAGCTGAACACGGGCACGGTTTACGCAAACCACTACATGAGACAGGTAGGAAACAGCCAGCTGGAGCCATCCAAGCACCACGAGTTCCTATACCAGGCAAGCTACGGCGACCTCTTCCTCCAGGCAAGCTACACCTACGTGAAGGATTACATCACCAGCATCATCGAACCCTATTCAGATGACCCACAAACAGGCTACATCACCTGGACCAACATCGACCATTGCTGGAACTGGGGCAGCTTCCTCGGCTACCGCCACCGCTGGGGCTTCTACGAGCCGCAGCTACAGGCAGGCATCCAGCAGGGCTTCATCAAGGCCGTCAGCATGGGCAAGGAGAAAAGCTTCCACGACCCCTACTACATCTTCAGCCTCTACAACGGCTTCCATCTTCCAAAGGGCTGGTACATGAATCTCTCGTTCTCCTACCGAAGCAGCGGCACCTACGATTTCCTCACCATCAACAGCGTGCACAACTTCGACTTCCAGCTCTACAAGAGTTTCCTGAAAGACCGCCTCTCGCTAAGCCTGAACGTGAGCGACATCTTCAACACCATAAGCCGAAAGACCGATGGCACCTACGGCAACGTGCGATTCCAGCAGCAGAAGTGGGAAGACACCCGAAGCGTGCAGCTCCGCCTCACCTATCGCTTCAACCAGGCCAAGAAGCAATACCGTGGCGAGAACTCCGCCCAGGAAGCCGTGGGAAGAATGGGAGGAAAATAGAGCAGAGGCTTTTTTTTCGAAAAAGGGTTATAAATTTAGAGATAAACTTGCATATTTACTTAGAAAATCGTACATTTGCAACGAATTTCTTGTTTAATTGCAATTTCGCAGCATAAAAACAACTAAAAATAAAGCTAATGGTTGACTGTCAGATAATAAAAGATGGAAAGGTAGAAGGAGAGGTAAGGCAAAACGGCCTTACCTTCATCGACAACCATGGGATGGAACGGAGCAACCACATCGAATCGGATGCATTGGAAGTTTCGCTCAAGGAGTGGCATTACCAGAAGTTTGGCATTATGAACCAACACTATCTTGGCAAGGCGAACAACTCCAAGTTTATCGCTCAGCACGAGGTCAGACCAGCCCTGCTCTTTTCCATGCCAACCCTTGGAGGCAGCATGAAAGAAGTGTACGGCAATCGTGGTACAAAAAAGAAAATGATGTGGAAAACAGGCGAGGCAAGCCTCTGTTTTCTAAGCGGCGAAGGTGGTGCCAACACTCACCTGAACCAGGGCACCCAATTCGAAATCTTCAACGTGGTCATCCCACAGCAATTCATAGAAGAGCTTATTGAGCACGACGCGGAGGCTTTTGAGCAGCTCTCTCCTCTAACCAATCCTACCTTCGACACCCAGACCATCATCAAGTACAACCAGCCCGCCATAGCAGCAGTCATCAAGGCGGCACGAGACATCCAGCGTTCCCGCCTGTTAGGCAACCAAGCCTCCAAATACCTGGAATCGAAGATTATCGACTGCCTCTCGGGATTTCTCCTGCCCGCCAGTCTCTTGCCAAGCAGCCAAGCCCTCAGTATCAGCATCCGTGACAAGATACACGATGCCCAAAGCATCATCCTCACCCACTATCAGGAAATGCCTTCGCTTCACGAGTTGGCGGCGATGGTGGGCACCAACGAATGCACCCTGAAGAAAGCCTTCAAGCAGGAGTTTGGCACCACGGTATTCCAGTATCTCTTCGATTTCCGCATGGATTTAGCGGTTCATTATCTCCTAGATACGAGTTTGCCGATTGCCGACATCGGTATCAAATTGGGCTACGATTACCAAAGTCACTTCTGCACGGCATTCAAGCGGAAACACGGGGTAAGCCCGATGGAATTCAGATTAAGACGTGGAGTTATCGCAAGAACCTGATGATGGTTTGCAATAACTCCAGAAATCCTGCAGCCTCGCCTCCAGGACCCTGCCTATCTACTCTCTTGAAGAAATCGGCTATCAGAGAGAAGTCGAAATCATCAATCACAACGTTTTCCTTATTTTCTTTCATTTCATTCTTTTCCATTTTTCTTTTCTCCTATTTTATATGATAAGTTTTTTTGCATCTCATTTCTTGTAATGAGATTGCAAAGATAAGCTATTTTTGAGGAAGAGATTTTAACATAAAGGAATAAAAAGCAAGTTTTTAGAGAAGATAGATTCTTTTGGATGGATAAACAGATGAAAGTCAAAAGAAAGACTTTTAAACAACTTCTTTATGGGATACCTAAAAATAACCCTTTTTTGTAACTTTTTCAACAAAACATTTGGTAGTTACGTAATTTTATTGTAGATTTGCAGCAGAAATCAAAAAGAAGGAGTGATTATGAAGAAGGAAGAAATGAAGCAAGGACTGCTGTCCCGGATTTTCCATCTCTATTACGATGGTTTCAGGACGATGACCCTGGGCAAGACGCTCTGGACCATCATCCTCATCAAGCTTGCCATCATCTTCCTGGTGCTCAAGCTCTTTTTCTTTCCGGATTTTATCAATACGAATGCCAAGAACGGAGACAAGGCTGGCTTCGTATCCAAGGAAATTCTCAACAGATAAGACTCTGAATTTCAATCCTATATTATCAGAAGAAATACAAAAACATTATATAATAACAATTCTAAAACCGTTCAACTATGATGACAAATCTATTGTTAGACATTACATCAGCCACCATCGACTGGTCGAGGGCGCAATTCGCACTCACGGCCATCTACCATTGGCTGTTCGTGCCTCTCACCCTGGGACTGGCAGTAATCATGGGCATCGCCGAAACATGCTACTACCGCACCAACAAGCCGTTCTGGAAGCACGTAACCCGTTTCTGGCAAAAACTCTTTGGCGTGAACTTCGCCATGGGCGTTGCCACAGGCATCATCCTGGAATTTGAATTCGGCACCAACTGGAGCAACTACTCCTGGTTCGTGGGCGACGTGTTCGGCGCTCCCCTCGCCATCGAAGGCATCCTGGCATTCTTCATGGAGAGCACCTTCGTAGCCGTAATGTTCTTCGGCTGGGATAAGGTGAGCCGGGGCTTCCACCTTGCCTCCACCTGGCTCACGGGACTTGGCGCCACCATTTCTGCCTGGTGGATTCTCGTAGCCAACGCCTGGATGCAATATCCTGTGGGGCAGGAATTCAATCCCGACACCATGCGCTTCGAGATGACTTCGTTTATGGATGTGGCACTCTCGCCATTCGCCATCAACAAGTTCACCCATACCGTTACTTCCTCCTGGATCATCGGCGCCACCTTCGTAGTAGCCGTAAGCTGCTGGTATCTACTGAAAAAGAGAGAAACCCAGCTGGCGAAGGCGAGCATCAAGATGGGTGCCGGAGTAGGACTCATCGCCACCCTGCTGGCTGCGATGACCGGCGACAACTCTGCCTATCAGGTGGCACAGGTGCAGCCGATGAAACTGGCTGCAATGGAAGCCTTATATAATGGTGGAAACGGCGAAAGCCTCACGGCGATAGCAGCCGTTCACCCCTTCCAGCAGCCCGATTATGAGAACGAGCAAGAGCCAGCCATGCGCATCGCCATCCCTAACATGCTCTCGTTCTTAGCCACCCGCACAGCCGACGGCTACGTGCCAGGCGTGAACGATATCCTCAAGGGTTACACCCACGAGGATGGCACCCGGGAACCATCCGTGCAGGAAAAGATAGCCCGGGGCAAGAAGGCGATTGTTGCCCTGAAAACCTATCGCGAAACCAAGGCGCAAGACCAGCTTCCTATCCTCAGGGAGAACATGAAATACTTCGGATATGGTTACATCAAGGACGCCAAGGAACTGGTACCGAGCATCCCGATCTGCTTCTACGCCTTCCGCCTGATGGTGGGAGTAGGCTGCCTGCTCATCCTCTTCTTCGCCCTCAGCCTATTCCTGGTCTATAAGAAGGAAATCGCCCAATACCGATGGTTCCTCATTTCCGCCATCATCATGATTCCGCTGGCTTACATCGCCTCAGAATCGGGCTGGATAGTAGCAGAAATCGGTCGCCAGCCTTGGACCATCCAAGACCTGCTGCCAGTAAGTGCCGCCATCTCCGACATCGAGGCAGGCAGCGTGGCCACCACCTTCTTCATCTTCCTGGCACTCTTCACCACCATGCTTGCCGTAGAAATCAGCATCCTGGTGAAGCAGATCAAGAAAGGACCGGAATATGAATAATCTCTCTGATAATCAATGTTTTTTCAGAAAGATTTCGAAAAGAATCATAGGATAGTTTTTCAGTAAACAACAAAACCCGAAAGTATTATGACATACGAATTTTTGCAATCATACTGGTGGTTCCTCGTATCATTATTAGGAGCCCTGCTGGTGTTTCTCATGTTTGTACAGGGAGCCAACACCTTGATATTCTGTTTGGGAAAAACGGAAGAAGAGCGTCGCCTCATCATCAACTCTACGGGACGAAAATGGGAGTTCACCTTCACCACGCTCGTCACCTTCGGCGGAGCCTTCTTCGCCTCGTTCCCATTGTTCTACAGCACCAGTTTCGGCGGAGCCTACTGGCTGTGGATGATCATCCTTTTCTCGTTTGTGATTCAAGCCGTGAGCTATGAATTCCAGAACAAGATAGGTAATTTTCTAGGACCGAAGACCTTTCAGATCTGCCTCATCATCAACGGCATCGTGGGTCCGCTGCTTCTTGGCGGAGCCGTAGCCACCTTCTTCAACGGCAGCAATTTTCTGATAGACAAGGGGAATATTACCAACAGTCTGCAACCCGTTATCAGCCGATGGGCAAACGCCAGTCATGGTCTTGATGCCCTGCTCGACCCATGGAACGTGGTGCTGGGACTTGCCGTACTGATGCTAGCCCGCATCCTGGGCATGCTCTACATCAAGAACAACATCGAGCACCAGCAGATTCAGGAGCGCTGCACCCGCCAGTTACCATGGAATGCCCTCATTTTCCTATTGTTCTTCCTGCCATTCCTCATCAGATTGATGATAAAGGATGGATTCAGCACTTCTTCTTCCAGCATTACGATAGAGAGCATGAAATATCTTCACAATCTCCTGGAGATGCCAATCTTGCTTGTAATATTATTAATAGGTGTAGTACTCGTTCTTTTCGGCATTTACAAGTCATCGAGAAGCGTGCAGTATAGAAAGGGAATCTGGTTTACGGGCATCGGAACCGTGCTCACCGTGCTGGTTCTGCTGCTGATAGCCGGCTGGAACAATACCGTCTACTATCCGTCGAACATCGACCTCCAGAGTTCGCTCACCCTCGCCAACAGTTGCAGCAGCGAGTTCACGCTACGCACCATGGCGATAGTCTCCCTCCTCATCCCGTTCGTCCTAGCCTACATCGTCTTCGCCTGGCGTGCCATCGATCGCAAGCGCATCACGCAGGAAGAAATAGAGCAGGGAGAAGCGTATTAAAAAAGGCGAAAAAGTAAGCCTCTTCAAAAGTCCCACAGATTACACAGATTCATTCTTGCCATAATCGGGAGGAAAATTCCCCAAATATCCAAACAAAAAAATCTGCGAAATCCCCGACCGTACAGGTCAAAAATCTGTGTAAATCTGTGAAATCTGTGGGACAAAGAAAATCTTACAGCTCTATCACTTCCAAATCATCCGGAACGAAGATTCTACCCTTGAAGTTCTTGGCAGCTTCACGGGTATAATTTTCTTTACGGGTAGCCAGCGTTTTCTCCTCCGTATGATACAGGATAAGATTCTTCACCCCCAGTTCCTCCGCCAGTTTTCCGGCATCAAGCGCCGTGCTGTGGCATTTCTCGTAAGGTTTGAACGTATCGCGATCGGCATAGAGGCAGAACGCTTCGCACATCATCCAGTCCGCCCCCACTATGTATCGGCGGTTCTGCTCGTTATAAGGCTCATCGCCCAGACACGCCAGGACCAAAGGCTTAGCATGATTATCTTCAGAAGCATTATCAGATGCAGCATTATCTTCAGAAACAGCAGGCAGCTCAGCCCGGAATCCGAACTGCTTCTCCTTAGTAGATTGAATATCAAAGCATTCCAGCTTCATATCCCCCACCTCGAAACAATCACCATCTTCCAGTTGATGGAACACCACCCTTTCAGCCACCTTAGCCAGTTGCTTCTTGGCAAGAATCATGTCGATGATGGTCTTGATTACCTTCATCACCTTGTCGTTTCCATACACATGCAGCAATCCCTCGTAACCCTTGCATTGTGCCACCATTCGGATTACCAGATTACCCCCAGCACATGGTCGGTATGCGCATGGGTAACGAAGAGATGATGAATGTCAGAAATCTGAACATTCACCTTCTTCAGCTGCGCCAGTATTCCGTTTCCTCCGCCTGCATCCACCAGCATCAGAGTGCTGGAAGTCTGGAGCACAAAACAAGTATTATAAATCTGGGAAACCGTAGCATTTCCCGTTCCGAGCATCGTAATTTGAGTCGTTGTCTTATCCATTGTCTTATCCATTATCTATTTGATTCACGCCCGCAAAACTACTCATTTTCTGATAAACCACCAAGAAAAAGCCCCGAAAACTTTGCTTATTCCAAATAATAATCTTAACTTTGCGGCATAAAACAAAAAGCAGGTTTCGATTATGGCAAAAATAGAAAGAATAGAAAGACAAAAGCGAATCTATCGCAAACGCATCCCTTACGGAATGCAGAACTTTGAAGATGTAATGGAAAGAGATTGTTACTATGTTGACAAGACCCCATTCATTGAGAAAATAGAAGAATCTAACATGTATTTCTTCTTCATTCGCCCTCGCCGATTTGGCAAGAGTCTTACCCTCTCCATGCTCGAAAACTATTACGACATCAACAAGAAGGATAAGTTCGAAAGCCTCTTCGGCAAGCTTTACATCGGAGAGAATCCTACCCCCGAACGCAACAGCTATCTCATCCTTCACCTGAATTTTGCCATGATTTCAGCAGGATTGGATAATTATAAAAAAGGACTTGATGCCCATTGCAACAACAAGTTCAAATCCTTCTGCAGCAGATACGCCCACCTTTTGCCACCGGACACAAAGGAAGAGATGAACCAAAAGGAAGATGCCGTTGCCCAACTGGGATTTCTATGCGACAAATGTGCTGAAGCAGGCTTGAAGATTTATCTCTTCATCGACGAATACGACCATTTTACCAATCAGATTCTTGCCCACAAGGAGCATGAAACCCGATACTGCGAGCAGACTCACGGCGAGGGATATCTGCGACATTTCTTCGACACAATCAAGGGAGCCGCCGGAGATTCTTTGGGCAGAGTTTTTGTTACAGGAGTAAGTCCCGTAACCATGGATGATCTGACCAGCGGTTTCAACATCGGTACCAACTATTCCCTATCCCCGGAGTTCAACGAGATGGTGGGATTCACCGAGGAGGAAGTGCGTGAAATGCTGGCTTATTACTCTAGCGTGCTGCCATTTCACCACAGCGTGGATGAGCTTATAGAAGTGATGAAGCCATGGTATGATAATTATTGCTTCGCCACCTCTGAATGCGGAAAAGATACCATCTGCAACCCAGCAATGGTACTTGACTTTATGAACTATTACATTCAAAACAATTACGAGATTCCAAAGAAGCCATGTGAAGTTATCCCAAGTATAGACCATGAGATTGTTCACCAACTCATTCGCTACGACAAGGAGTTTGCCCGCGATTCCAGCATCATAAAAGACTTGAAGATTAAGGGATACGCTTTAGGAAATCTATTGGATATTTTCCCAATTAACCGCATTAACACCCCCGATGCTATTCTGAGTCTACTCTTCTATTTCGGTATGGTTACGATAGACGGAACCTACCAGGGCTACACCCGATTTGCGATTTCCAACGAGGCGGCGCGTAACCAGATGAATACTTTAATTAATTATGGAGAAGAAATTACACAAGGAGACAAAGAATTAATTTAAACAAAAAAGCAACGATTATGGCAGAAGAAACATACAACACCAACAAGGGGATGAACTATTCGTTCACCCCCACTCTAATGGAAATCGAGAAGACTATCAGCCTTCCCATGCTGTCCAGAAAATTTCAGACGCATTCAGTTCCTGTTCTGTCATTTTTGCCAGATTATCCAAATCAAGGTCTGGATTATCAGCAAGCAAGCACTTATCTGAACAATAAGGAGAATCTACACACGTCCATCCCTCATTCATCAACTTCCCGCAATGCGTGCAAACCCGTAGATTACCAATGTCATTTTCTAGAATTACGTCTTCCAATGCATCCCGCTTGCGAAGCTCCCCAACAAGAAGCAACGCCATGGTTACGGGATGATTCATTGCTCAATCTTCCATTTGCCCTCCCCGTACCATTTTACCACTTGACTTGCGGTATAAGGCTCAAAATCCCAATCGCGGGAGTGCATGAACATGTTCGTCTTGGGGTCCCAATACCAATAATGGGTGGAACCTAGACCATAGCCCAAACTGAGTCTGCATTCTTTCTCCTTATTAGGATGTTCCTTCAGATAGTTAAGTAGCTCAATAGTTGAAATCCATTGTTTTTCCATAATTTTCGTTGTTAAATTCTACAATATAATTATCAAACACGTTGCAAAGATAGAAGATCCTATCGAAATGAACAAATCAATTAGATCTTCTTAGATCGATACCCATGGGATTTAGATCTTCTTAGATCCAACTAAAAATATAATTACAAAACAACTTATAAATAAGACAATAAATATGGCAGATAAGAATATTTTTAAATTAGAAGGGAAAAGCCAGGAACAGGTAAAGGAAGCCTTTCTGGAATTTCTGAAAATAGACAAAACCAAGCCCGGTGGCTATGCCAGCGTAGGCTCAAACAAGGTTATATGCAAGGTAGCGAAAGAGGCTTGCGGGGTAAACTCGGTATTGGAAATCAAGAAAGCAGAGGATGCCACAGAAGTGAGCAAACTCCTGACAAGCAGAATAGACGAAGAACTGGACTACGGCAAGAGGCACCAAATGACAAGCCTGAGATGCCACGTAAGAAAATACATCGAATTTCTGAACTATTGCGAAGGTCTGAAAAGCAAACCTGTTTACGAGTTTGACAAAGACCCAGATAAGCCATTCATCGGCGCTAGCCAATTCAAGAAGCTTGTTTCCCTGCTGAAGGCAAAGAAGAACATCATCCTAGAGGGAGCACCTGGTGTGGGCAAAACCTTTCTGGCCAGAAAGATAGCCTATCAGCTGATTGGCTTTGTGAAGGATGAGAATATCGAGATGGTACAGTTTCATCAATCCTACAGCTATGAGGATTTCGTGCAGGGCATCCGTCCTTCTGAGGAGGGCGGCTTTGAACGGAGGAATGGCATTTTCTTTGACTTCTGCAGCAAGGCAAGACGTTCGCCGGACCAGCAGTTTGTCTTCATCATCGACGAGATAAACCGAGGAAACATCAGCAAGATTCTGGGTGAGCTGATGATGCTGATAGAAGCCGACAAACGCAAGAAGCAATACGCCATTAAGCTGACCTACAGCAACGAGGATGATGAGCGTTTTTATGTGCCTGAGAATGTTTATCTGATAGGCTGCATGAATACTGCCGACCGATCGCTCGCCATCGTAGATTACGCCCTGCGGCGCCGATTCCGCTTCTGCCCTATCAAGCCGGAATTCAACGAAGCCTTCATCAATTTTTTGGAAGAAAAAGGCATCAGTCAGAAGAATGCGGAGCTGGTAGTGAGCAAGGTAAAATCTGCCAACGAGGTAATTTCTACCATCGACCGAGGGCTGGAAATCGGGCACAGTTATTTCTGTCAGGCAGAGGGTTGTGAAGATTTTTCTGTCTGGTGGAGCGATATCTGTGAGTATGAATTGTTTCCATATCTTCGTGAAATCTGCTTCGATGATGAGGATAAATATGAGTTAATCTGCAACAAACTGAAATTCTGAGATGCAACAGAAAATTCCAATTGAAAATCTGTATTATCTGCTCTGTTATGCCTGGGGCGTAAGCGACCAGCTTGACAAGGTAAAGGTGGATGGCGAGAAATGCCATTCGCTGGAGAACCTATTGTCCATGGTTTTGCTCAACGCCTGCGATAGGCTTTTGCGCCAAGGACTTTTGAGAGCGTATCGGTTTGAGGAGCAGGAAGTGGAGGGCGTTCGCGGCAAGCTGAATCTTGCTGAGACTTTGAAAAGCGGTAAGCAGCTAAAAGGCAAAACCATCTGCCAGGTAGATGAGCTTACGCAGGATGTAGTCATCAACCGGGTTATCTTTTCTACCTTGAAGAGACTGATGAGGATAGAGGGAATTGATGAGGATATCAGAGCCAGGTTGCGAAAGACTTTGGCAAAATTTCCTCATATTGAGGAGATTCGTGTTACAGAAGGTTTGCTGGGGCGGCTTCTTCAGCATAGGTTTAGCGGGGGGTATTCGCTGGTTCTTAATATCTGCCGGTTGATTTGGGACTCTACCCTTCCCTGCAAGGATAAGGATGGCAGACTGGAGTTTTTGGATTTCACAGAGGATGAATTCCGGATGAACTGCATCTTTGAGCGATTCCTCATGAATTTCTGCAAGCTGAATTGCCGGGATGAGTATCCTGAGGTGCATCGGGAGTATATTGATTTTCAGCTTTCACCTTTCGGGATGATGTTTAAGGAGGCTGGCGAGGCTCTACCGATGATGGAAACCGACGTGACGCTTTTCAATCAGAATACGCAGGAGAAGCTTATTCTTGATGCCAAGTTTTACCGCGAGGCGCTGGTTTCGAAGTTTGGCGGCAGGGAGAAGGTTCGCAGGGACCATCTCTCGCAGATTCTTTCTTACGTGATGAACCAGGAAGACCGGAGCAAGCCGCATACTATGAATGCTTGCGGAGCTTTGGTCTACCCTACCGTGGATGAGGATTTCGACTTTTCTTATAGGTATAAGGAGACGGGGCATCGCATCTATGTGAGGACTGTGAACCTGGGACAGCCGTGGCGGAAGATTGAGGAACGAGTGAAGGAGATTGTGACAAAACGCTGCTTTAAATATTAAACAACGTGATTTTTTCACGAAAACAGAATTTTAATTTTGCACTTCTGCTTTTTTATCGTATATTTGCACCACAATAAAAAAAGAACAGCTATGATACAGGAATTTCAAATACAAAACTTCTTCAGCATCAGGGAAAGGCAAACGTTAAGTTTCCTTCCTACTAATGATGACAAGATGAGAAGCCAATACCTATACGAAGTGGCAGAAGGTGTTGAACTCCTCAAGATTGGTATCGTGTATGGTAGCAACACCAGCGGCAAAACCACCCACGACATCAATCTGCTGAACGAAGACTACATCCGCCGGGATGTGGTATGGTTTACAGACAAGAGCCGTGAAGGCGCCACCCAGCTGAAGCGTCTCAGTTCGCTGGGCCTGCACAAGACGATGAATCCATATCATGCCTACAAGCAAGGCAAGCTGGTGGATTTACCATTCCTTGGAAGTATTTATCTAGATAAGGAGGATTAGAACGAAGTGGATGGAGAGTATTGAAACAAAACACATAAAAACTTAACATTATAGATAAAAATGAATTTTGAGATTACAGCAATCAGATACCAAATGCCTGGAAAGAATTTCGAGGAGAAGACCCAAAATGCCCAAGAATTTGTAGCACATCTACCGATTCCATCAACGGTGTATTTGAAAAGAGAACCAGACAATATCTATAGTCCAAACGCAATTGCCGTATACTACCAAAACTATAACAAAATTGGCTATGTATCAGAGAACTACACCAAAGAAATACAACGTGTATTTCCCCAAGAGCAGTCTTCTACAACAATAGTAAAGGCCAAGGTTATTAGCAAGGTTGGTTACATCACTTTAACAGCAGATGTTGACATCCCAAAGGAATGCTTGTTGCCCCCCGAACCATACAAAAGAAGAATCGATCCATCCCCATTTGATATTTCTATGCCATTCATGGAGGAAGAAAATAAGATTGAGTTAGTAACAAGTTTACTGCTACCAAGAGATTTCAAGGATGAGGATGCAGAAGAACTCATTAGGCTAAGTGAGCACTACTGCGCCCAAATTTCCCTAACACTTTGCGATGTTGATTGCAAAAATACAAGTCGAATTCTCAATAAGTTGAAAGATTTCACAAGTAATCACACAGCAATATCAAGCTCAACTAAAAAGAAATTAGAAAATCTCTGCCATAAAATACAGAATCTTGTGGCAAACATACATAGAGAAGAGGATAGAAACAAGATTTACGAGACCCATCTGTATAGAATGAAAAAGTTTTTCTCCAATGAAAAGGATGGATTTTTTAAAAGATACGACGATAACTATTTAAAATCACCATTGAATCTGGCCGAAACGGATGTAATAAAATCTGAAATCAACAGGCTTACAGCTTGGCTAGACAAAGTACCAAGAGGAATTTTTCATTCCCACAACTTAAGAAAGAAAGATATCGCACCACAAATGCGTTATTTGCACCTTTCAAGAAGAGAAATGTATGATATTATGGGTACCGAACTTGTCGTTTTAAGACTCAAAGAGCAACTCTATCAAAACGAGTTGATAGAGAATCTGGAATCCTATACAGAACAGCAAAATGCAGTTTCTGATGAAGTATTCATCCCAGATGACTGTAGAGATGCCATCAATAAAGTAATGAAAACTACTTTTACTTTGCCAAATAAAGTTGTGAAGATATCCAGAAATCAAATTGTAAAAGCTGCTTATGTGATTGACTTGACAACCAATGTACAGGTAGCCATGCTGATGGCTATTGGCATGGAAGTAAAAGCTATCCGCCCAGGAGTGAAATGTATAGATTTTATCCGTGCTCTGATTGGAATTGGAGTGCTTAAGTATAGTGATGAAAAAGCCTTAAAAAATATGGCAGATGGAATGAACAAAAAATTGCACGGAGGCAAACAAAAAGGCAAGACTGTACCACCGCTCCCACCAAAACATTTACAATGGAAGGGAATAGATAGAAATATCGGAGAGGATATATTTAAAGCTATGACAACGGAATAACTATCATCTATTGATTTCTGAAAACAAAAAATACGCTATTGGAAGCGGCAACAATTATCCGACAAAAGGATAGTGGTTGCCGCTTTTTGTATTTTTCGGATTCCGATTGATTCCTTGATTTTATTCCGACTGATTCCTAATGATTCCTACTGATTCCTAATACCAAGAATTTCAACGATTTAAACCGATTATTTTTACACTCGCTCAGATTTTTCGCCTTATCTTTGCACCCGTCATCTGACAACAAGATGACTACCCATCAGGCGAGTTGCAAATCACGAAATGGGGAATGATGGTACTAGAAAAAGATGACGGGGATACCTCTTCGAACGTCATCGTACCAGAGAGGCTTATTTAATACTCAAATAAAAATGAATACAGTATTAAATGGCAATATGGACGAAAGTTCAAGTAAGAAAGAAAAGGGATTCTACCCCAATACAGAGTTGGGTATCGACCTCAAGTTGATAACCCGCAAGCCTGGACGCCTGGGCATTGGCGAGTATCTGGACGGAGCCATCACGCACGACGGAGAAGACCACTTCACATTCGTGCAAAACGACTCCGAGAAGAAGAAGGAGAAGGTGGTGCAGAGAAATCCACACGTGTATGAAGGAACTTACATCAACGTGAACCGCAAGAATGACGGTACGCTCTACCCTACCTTCAACCGCAGACCTCAGTTCAAGATTTTTTTCACCTTCGAGGAATTCTGCCGAGGAGCCGCCAACGAGCTGCTCTGCATTTGCAGCAAGAGTGATAACAGATAACACGGAGTCTCACGTCTCAGTCTCAGTTAAGATAAATGTCACAATCCAACTTCGAACCCGCTTCTTAAGCGTTTATAACTTATTGATTATTAATTAGTTATATATAACATATATAGAAAGCGAGACCACATGAAAAATAACTGAGACTCTGAGACTGAGACTGCGGCAATCAGAAAACAACATCAAGTTTTTAATTTAATTCTCTAAAAAGCAATGATTTACAACATTTTCAGCAATACCGCTCCGGCGATGCCCAAACCCTGCAAAGGCACAGAATTTGTGAAATTTGCCCTATCGCAGGCATCAAAAGACATGCGTGAAGTGCTCATTCCGATGGCAATTCCGGCTCTTGCCGCTCATCTCACGGATGTAAGATTCATGTATTCCGACAACAAATATTATGAAATGTGCGGCCAGATGGGGCATTTGATTGGTCCTTCGGGTATCGGAAAGGCACAATTGGGGCATTTGGTAGAGGCTATCATGCGCACTTTTCGCAAGCATGATGAGACTGAGTTCAAAAAACTCGTGGACTGGCAGCGACAGATGAAGACCAAGGGCGCCAACAAGGAAAAGCCCGAACGTCCGGACGTGAGTTTCTGGTTTCCACCAGCCGATGTCACCAATCCTGCCTTTATCCAGAATGCCATGGCGTGCGAAAAACTGGGCGAGCGCACGCAATACATCAATCTGCCCGAAGTAGAAATGGCGGATAGAATGTGTGGCGGCCATAAGCAGGTAAGCCAGATGGTAAGAAACATCTACGACCGTCAGCGTGCCGGAGCCCTGCGCGCCACGGCAGATGGCGTAACGGGCAATCCCGTGCTCAGGGTGAACCTCACCTTCACTTCTACCCCCGAGGCTGCCCGACAGTTCTACAAGAAAGACCTCACCAATGGTTTCTTCGGCCGCATCCCTTTCGCCTACAAGGCTCGTGGCGAGCGTAGTGGCAAGATTCCACGACAGGGAACGTATGATGCGGAATTCCTGAAGAAGATGGACAGCTATCTGCTACGCCTGGACAACTGCAAGGGCTGTTTTGTGGTGAAGAAGCTCAACAAGGTGGCCGACCAGCTGGCAGAAGAAATGGCAAGGCTTGCCGATCTTGCCGATGATGACATGCTTTGGGAGCTTTCCCACCGCAGCATCTTTTCGGCATGGAAGAAGGGAGCCGTGCTATGGATTCTGAACGACCAGACGTGGACACGCTCCATCGGGGACTTCGTGGTATGGTTCTGCTATTATGACTTGTGGTCGAAAGTGAAGGTATTTGGCGACATGTTCAAGTGTGGCGATGTGCAGGAGGAGGAGGTGCAGAAAACCGGTCCCAAGAATATGCTTGACCATCTGGAAGTATCATTCAACGAACTGCAGCTGGAGGCTCTCCGCTTGAGCCTTGGCAAGAGCAAGGAGGGCACCAAGCATCAGCTTAACGTATGGAAGAACCGCAAATTCATCACCTATTCTGCTCAGACGGGGCTTTATACGAAGACAAGGGAATATCTGATGGGAATACCGGCAGGAAAGGATAAGAGATAAAGTAAAAAATAGTTTTTATGCAGAAATATGAAATTCAGAAACTGCGCGATCTGCCGATAGAGAGGGTTGCGGAACAGATGGGGATAAAGGTGGAGCGGCACAAGGCACTCTGCCCCTTTCATGACGACCACCACGCCAGCCTCTCGTTCAACACGAGGAAGAACAGCTGCCGCTGCTATGTCTGCATGGGTAATTCCGTGGGCACCATCGACCTGGTGATGAAATACCTGGGGAAGGATTTCCTCTCGGCTTGCCGATGGCTCGCCGAGGTAAATGGGGGTTATCTGGAAGATGGAAGGAAGAGAGAGGGTTCTTCCTCATATTCTTCCCTTGGAGGCTCTTCATCCGGTGGCTCTTTCTCGGGAGATAATACGGGTGGTTCTTCTTCGGGAGAGAATCCGGGGGGTTCTTCTTCGGGAGAATCCTCCTCCTTCGATGCCAGCAGGTATGCGAGATTCTTTGAGCATCCGTGGCTGAACGAGGCGGCAAGGAGATTCCTATTCGAAGAGAGGAAGATTGACTGGAGAGTGGTGAACTGGTGCAGACTGACTTCATGGACGGATAAGAAGGGCATCAACTGGCTGCAGATTCCCTACTTCGACATGGAAGGACGGCTCATCGGGATTCAGAACAGAAACCTCGATTACCGAAAGACGCCCACGGATTTCACAGATGCTTCGCATGCGGGGGAGGCAAAGGGGGTGGCTGCGGAAAAAACGCCCACAGATTTCACAGATGACACAGATTCTCCTTCACATCAGGCGGAGGGTTCATTTCAGACAGAGGGTTCACATCAGACGAAGGGTTCACATCAAACGGAGGATTCGCTTCGGACTGAGGGTTCGCTTCGGACAGAGGGTTCGCTTCGGACAGAGGGTTCGCTTCAGACGGAGAGCTCGCTTCAGACGGAGGGTTCACTTCAGACGGAGGATTCACATCAAACGGAGGATTCACATCAGACGGAGGGTTCACATCAGACGGAGGGTTCACTTCGGACGGAGGGTTCACATCAGACGGAGGATTCACATCAGACGGAGGATTCACATCAGACGAAGGGTTCACATCAGACGGAGGGTTCGCATCAGACGGAGGGTTCGCATCAGACGAAGGGTTCACTTCAGACGGAGGGTTCGCTTCGGACGGAGGGTTCGCTTCGGACGGAGGGTTCGCATCAGACGGAAGGTTCGCTTCAGACGGAACCGATGGCTCCCCGATTCCGCTTTCCCTATGGTGCCCGATGCAGCATCTATAATCTTCCCGTGGTGAAGATGCTGAAGCCGGGCGAGAGGCTGTTTATTACGGAGGGATGCAGCGACTGCTGGGCGATGCTTTCTGCCGGACATAAGGCGATAGCCATTCCTTCTGCCACGCTTCTCAAACCCGAGGATAAGCAGCTGCTGGCTGATATCGAGCGTCAATATCAGGTGGAATTCCACATGTTTCCTGATCAGGATGCGCCCGGCGAAAGCCTCTTCCTGCAACTCAGGGAGATTCTCCCCCATCTGGTTCATCATCAGTTGCCCCAGGCTGCAAGGATTTCAGCGAGTATTATCTGGAAAGCTTCTGCCCTTACTAGGGCGTGTAGGTAAAAACCGAGTTTACTATTTTTAATGCAAATTGATTTTTTAATGTAAATTGAATTATGATGATAGATGATTTCAAGATTCGTATGTACACCAAGAAGGAACTTGCCCTGATGTACTTTCCCGAGAGTTATCCACGCACAGCCGTCAACCATCTGATGGCATGGATCCATCTCTGCACCCCGCTATGGAATGAACTCCTGGCGATGGGGTACCGCAAGACCTGCAAGGCTTTCTCGCCCAAGCAGGTGAAGGCCATCGTGGAATACCTGGGGGAACCATAAAAATGTTCCGCTATCGCACGGCTTCACATGCCATCGCCCAACTGACTGTGGGGGATTTCGTATCTTTGCATCGTGATTCAGAAAGCGCAGGAAAATCACTTTCCTAGTTGGAGAAAAATATTTCTCCAGTTGGAAAAATGAAAAAAGGCATCTGGGAGATATTCCGGATAAGATTATCCCGAATGCATCAAGTTATCAACCTCGACTCCAAGCCCTGATACGAGTCCTTCTCTTTCTTCTTTTTAAAAAGAAGACGGAAAGTTAATAGGGGGCAAGAGAAGCGTATGAACCCAAATATGAAGGCATTCATCAAGTATCTCATCGTGGCCGTATGCTCTGCCATCGTCACCTTCCTCACAAGCTCGTGTACCGCGGGTCTCGTGATCGGGAAGAACCAGAGGCAGCAGCAGGAGAACAACATCACTACGCGAGCCGACTCTTCGCACTTCGTGCCAACTATCACCATCAGGTGAAGATGGTTTGCAAAAACGCCGGAACACCTAGGGGGGACCAGCGATGGAATCGCTGGGAACGGGGGCTGGAAGGGGGCTACGAGGCTTGCGCTCCTTTTCTGACTCGGCAAGAACGGGGGCTGGGAACGGGGGCTAGAAGGCGGGCAGGAAGGGGGCTAGATGGGCACGCCCTGAAAGGGGGGAAAGCTTTATAATTATTTTTTATCAATTTATTAACAATTTAAAATTCAAGAAGATTATGGCAATTAATTTGAAAGCAAAGGAAACCCTCATCCAGGTGGGTGAGTTGAAAGGTAAGTATCGTTACGTTCTCAGTACCGAGCTTTACAACAAGCTCCCGGAGAGCAAGGTTATCAAGGAGGCGGCTCTGAGAAGTGGTGTGAGCCGCGGCGTGATGCAGGCATGCTGGGATGCTGCCGGCGAAGTAATCAAGGCATGGTCTACCGAAGGACACTCCGTAGCTATCCCTGGTCTGGGAACCATGAGATTCGGCGTGCGAGCCAAGAGTGTGGCTACCGTGGGTGAGGTGGCAGGTAGCCTCATCACCACCCGCAGAGTTATCTTCACCCCAAACGTGGATATCAAGGATGAGCTGCAGAGAACTCCTATCCAGATTACCTGTATCGACCGCAACGGCAAGGTGGTGAAGAACGTTACTTCGGGCGATGGCGGCAACGTGGAAGACCCTGACAAGGATCCTAACGGAGGTGGAACCAACGGCGGCGGTTCAGGCAATACCGAAGGCGGTGGTTCAGGCAATACCGAAGGCGGTGGCACCAGCGGTGGAGACGCTGGCGGAGACGTAGGTCTGTAGTCCTACTACCAAGATAGAAAATCCCCAATCCTCGGGCTCATCGGGAGCACCAAGAGATTGGGGATTATCTTTTTCCAGCATTTCGCAAATGAGAGAATTGATTGAAGTAAAAGAAGTTATCACTCCCTTCGGTCGTTCAGGAAGTTAAGAGACAATAGTCTTTTGTCGTATAACATAAGACATTTGTCCCTTAACGTCCCCTTAACACTTCTAAAGTTCAGTAATTTCGCAAATGAGGGAATTGATTGAAGTAAAATCAATACGGGAACAGGAGCGGAAGCACGAAGGTCATCACCACGCCGATGATGATCTGCAACGGCAAACCTACCTTCACGTAGTCCATGAACGTATAGCCACCCGCCTTCATCACCAGCGCATTAGGCGGAGTGGAGAACGGAGAGGCAAAGCACATGCTGGCACCCAACGTTACCGCAAAGAGGAAGGAATAAGGACTCACGCCCACCTGCTGGGCTGCCACCAGGGCGATAGGAGCCATCAACACAGCCGTAGCGGTATTGCTGATAAACATCGTCATCAGAGAAGTTGTGAAGTAGATTCCGGCAAGCAGAGCCGTCGGTCCCATCGAGCCGAGACTGTCTACCAGCCCCTGCGAAACCAATGCCGAAGCACCCGTCTTCTCCAGCGCCGTAGACATCGGCATCATGGCGGCAATCAGCACGATGCTCTCCCAGTTGATGGTCTTGTAGGCTGCCTCCACGTTTCGGAAGCATCCGGCAAAGACGGTAAGCAGTCCGGCGATGATGACCGCCGTAACCGGAGCCACGGGGATGAAGTCGAACACCATCATCGCTATCATCAAGAGCATGATGGCTGCAGCCACTGGCGCCTTGTAGTCCAGGAGCACCTTGTCTGCCGTCTTCTCCGGCTGATCCAGCACCACCCAGTTGGTGGTATCTGCCGTAAGATGGGCCAGGTTGGTCCACTCTCCCTGCACCAGCAACATATCTCCCACATGCAGCTTGGTGGCTATCAGATTGTCGGTAATATATTCCTTTCCCACCTTGCCGTCAGAAGAGCTTCCGCCTCGCTTCACTCCCAGCACGTTGATGCCGAAGCGCTTGCGCAGGTTGGCATCTCCAATTCGCAATCCGGCAAAATTGGAAGTAGGCATCACAACAATCTCGGTCAGTCCCAGGTCGTAGAAATCAATCTTCACGTCCTTCATCTTCCTCAGGTCGTAATCCTGCGCAAACCGTTCAATCTTCTCCTCATCACCCATTATATATAAGGTGTCGTGCACGGCGATGGTGCTGCTGCTCTTCGCCATGTTCTGGTTGACGTCCTTCACGAGTCCCAGGCGCGATTTCTTCTCGTTTCTGATTTCGATGATACTCACGCCATATTTCTTCTGGATACTGAGGTCCTTGAGGGTCTTGCCCACGATGTCCATCATCTGCCCATTCTCATCGATGGCTGCAGCCGTCCGCTTGCTTGGCACGATGTAGCGATGCAGGTTGTCTAGCAGCTGGTATTCGTCTACCAGGTCATCGAGCGACTTTCCGTTCTTCTTTTTCTTGCCGTTCTGCTTCTGGCTGAGGAAGATTTTGCTCAGGGGCATGAGGACGATGATTCCGATGGCGATGACGATGATGCCCACCGGGAAGAAAGAGAAGAACGCCAGGGGCTTGAATCCTGCCTCAGTAAGCACCTCGTCGATGACCAGGTTGGGCGGCGTACCGATGAGGGTGAGCATTCCGCCCAGACTTCCGGCAAAGGCAAGGGGCATGAGGAATCGCGACGACTGCATGCCCGAACCCGCAGCCAGACTCATGATGATAGGCATCATTAGCGCCACGGTTCCGGTATTGCTCACGAAGGCTCCGATAAACGAGGTTACCAGCATCACGAGGAGGAAGGTAACGGTTTCGTTGCCACGGGAGAGCGCCATCAGCTTATTGCCCGTCAGCTTGGCAAGGCCGGTCTGCATGATGGCTCCACCCACCACGAAGAGGCCTATCATCATGATGACGATGGGCGAAGAGAAGCCGGCAAGAGCCTCTGCCGGCGTCAGGATTCCGAGAACTAAAAGTGCTGCCAAGGCAGAAAGAGCCACAATATCAGCCCTCACCCTGCCCCATATAAACATGGCAACCGTAATGATTAATATAATAAGCGTTATTGTCATGCTATGAAAGAATTTAAAATGAATCTTCTGCAAAGATACTTACTTTTTATCGTTTTTTTATCATTCCAATGCTAATATTTCTAAATTTATTGCAGATATTTCCAAAAAACTACAATTAATCCATCAATTTTCCTTACCTTTGCAATCCAGATAGACATACTGAACAATAGAATTAGAAGACTTAACAATACATTAATTTTTTTTAGATAATGGAACAAAACAAGGTTAAACCAGCTGATGGCAAGCTGGGTATCATGGTTGTAGGTTGTGGTGCAGTTTCTACTACATTCATGACTGGTGTATTTATGGCTCGCAAGGGACTTGCAAAGCCAGTTGGTTCAATGACTCAATACGATAAGATTCGCGTGGGCAAGGGTGCAGACAAGAAGTATCTTCACTACAAGGACATCGTGCCTATGGCAGATCTCAACGACATCGTATTCGGCACTTGGGATGTTTATCCTCAGAATGCTTACCAGGCTGCTATGTATGCCGAGGTTCTGAAGGAGAAGGACATCAACCCTGTGCGCGAGGAACTGGAGCAGGTGGTTCCAATGAAGGCTGCCTTCGACAAGAACTACGCCAAGCGTCTGGATGGAGACAACGTGAAGGACTGCAAGACCCGCTGGGAGATGGTGGAGGCTCTGCGCCAGGACATCCGCGACTTCAAGGAGAAGAACGGCTGCTCCCGCATCGTCGTAGCCTGGGCTGCTTCTACAGAAATCTACGTACCGGTAGATATGGAAATCCACGGCTCATTGGCAGCTCTCGAGGCTGCGATGAAGGCTGACGACCGCCAGCACATCGCTCCATCCATGTGCTACGCTTATGCAGCCCTTACCGAGGGTGCTCCTTTCATCATGGGTGCTCCTAACACAACGGTTGACATTCCTGCCATGTGGGAACTCGCTGAGAAGACTCACATGCCTATCGCAGGCAAGGACTTCAAGACTGGTCAGACTCTCGTGAAGAGTGGTTTTGCTCCTATCATCGGCACCCGCTGCCTCGGCTTGAACGGTTGGTTCTCTACCAACATTCTTGGCAACCGCGACGGTCTCGTTCTCGATGAACCAGCCAACTTCCATACCAAGGAGGTGAGCAAGCTCTCTACCCTTGAGACTATCCTGAAGCCAGAAGTCCAGCCAGACCTCTACGGCCATGGCAACGATGAGGACACTCAGTATTATCACAAGGTTCGCATCAACTATTATCCTCCTCGCAACGACAACAAGGAGGGTTGGGACAACATCGACATCTTCGGCTGGATGGGTTATCCAATGCAGATCAAGATCAACTTCCTGTGCCGCGACTCCATCCTTGCCGCTCCATTGCTGCTCGACCTCTGCCTGTTGAGCGACCTTGCAGCCCGTGCCGGCCGTTACGGCACCCAGCGCTTCCTGAGCTTCTTCCTCAAGGCGCCAATGCACGATTACACTAAGGGTGAAGAGGCTGTGAACAACCTCTACCAGCAGTACACCATGCTGAAGAACGCCATCCGCGAGATGGGCGGTTACGAGGCTGATGAAGAAATCGACTAAAAATATTTTCCCCCGATATTTTTCCCGATAAAGACAAATCCAGTTCTTTATCGGGATTTTTTTCATCGGAAGAAAAACAGTACAGAGATAAAAAATCTGTGGAAATCTGTGGAATCCGTGGGACTATAAATACGCCCACAGATTTCACAGATTAACACAGATTTATTATTTTTACAGACAGAACTTACGAAAGTTCAGTTGAAGAAAACCAAAAAGAAAGGAAAAACCTTGGATAATACGGAGATTTATGCTAACTTTGCAGGCAAATTAGATGGATGCAGATTTAATGCTTAAATAAACATTTCAAGTTTCACAAGTTCAGTAAACATTTTTACAAAGAATTATGACAAAGAAAGGTAAACATACCGTTTTATTTATTTGCCTCGGCAACATTTGCCGTTCGCCAGCCGGCGAGGGCATCATGAAGAGTCTGGTAGAAAAGGCAGGGCTGCAGGATGAGTTTGAAATTGATTCTGCAGGAATAGGCAACTGGCACGTGGGGCAGCTGCCGGACAGTCGCATGAGGAAATGTGGCGCCGAGCATGGCTACAATTTCAACAGCCACGCCCGCCAGTTCCAGAAGTCAGATTTCGGAAGATTCGAAACCATCGTGGTGATGGATAATGAGAATTACCGTGCCATCACCTCCATGGCTTCCTGCCAGGCAGATAAGGACAAAGTGGTCCGGATGGCCGATTTCCTGACCCACCATCGCGAATACACCACCGTTCCCGACCCATATTATGGCGACATGGGCGATTTTGAACTGGTCATCACCCTATTGGAAGATGCCTGCCAGGGGTTGCTGCAAAGCATCATAGAATAAAAAAAAATACAACATATTAATCATACTATCATCTACAAAAAAAAGTCCTCCGGAAGTAAACATCGCATTACTTCCGAAGGATTTTTTTATGATAGCATTTTTAAAAATAATATTTTTTATGATAGCATTTTTTCAATTGATAGAATCATAAAACTCTCGCTTTACGATTGCAATCTTCTCGCTTCCCGGCAGATAAAGATAGCCTACGCATTCGGCTGCATCAGCCTTGAACGTACGCCATGAGAGCTTGCTCCAATTAATCTTGTCCGTGCTCTGAGCCACAGGAACCTGAGGAATCAAGCTGCCATCCTTGACCAGAATAATGCAAGGAAGAGGCTGGGAAACCGTTGCCGAGCCCGAAGCCTCAGCATAAGCCTTCACCTCCTGAGCCGTAGGGATGGAAATCTCCTGATAGCCACCCTCGTAAACCTTACCGCTCTGATAATCAATCCATTTACCCTTAGGCAAATAAACCGTACGGCTACTGCCCGACTCCAGGAGCGGAGCCACCAGCAGCTGGGAACCATACATGTACTCATCCTCTACCAGCCAGGCACCTGCATCATGCGGGAACTCAACGAAGAGCGCACGAACCATCGGCAAGCCCTTCTCCGAACAATCCTTAGCCTGCGCATAGACATAAGGCATCAGCTGATACTTCATCTCGGCATTGGCACGGAAAGCATCCGTAAAATCCTTGCTGATGAGCCAAGGCTCGGTAGGAGGCGCACCATGAGCGCGGGTATGGGAACTCAGGAAACCGAACGGCAACCAGCGACGGTACAGGTCGTCAGGACTCTGGGTTACAAAGCCACCCATATCATGACTCCAGAAAGAGAAACCGCTCAAGCCGAAGCTCAAGCCGCCTCGCAAATCGCCCATCATTCCTACGCTTCCAATCTCGTTGGTAGCCGCATCGCCACCCCAATGGAGAGGGAAACGCTGGCTTCCTGCCCACGCACTTCGTGCCCAGATTACGCCCTCATGGTCGGCAGAATTTGCCTTCACGGCTTCCCAGAGCGCCTTATTATAACGCAGAGGATAGAGATTGTGCTCATAGAAGCCCGTCTTGCCGCTGGCATAAAGACCATCATAAGGAGCCGCCTCGCCAAAATCGCACTTGATGACGCCTACTCCCTGCTTGATGAGATGGGCTATCTTGTCCTGATACCAGCTTACGGTCTTCGGATTGCTCAGGTCGAGCACAGCATCCTCATAATTGAGCGTTCCGTTGGCATTTCTTACCGCCATTCCACCTTCTACCAGTTCGTGGAAGTAACGATTTTTCGGAGTGAAATAAGGCAACTGCCACAGGCAGGTATGGAAGCCGTCCTTCTTCAGAGTCTTCAGCATTCCTACCGGGTCCTTGAAGCGGTCCTTGGCAAACTCATAGTCACATTGCCAGTCTACGCCAAACCATCCCGTGTCGAAATGAATCACGTCGGCAGGAATGCGGTTGGCTCTCAGCTGATGGGCAATCTCCAGTCCCTCTTTCTGCGAGAAGTAGGAAATGCGGCTCATCCAGGTGCCGAAAGTCCAGAGAGGCAGCATCGGCGACTTGCCCGTAACATTGGTATATTTATCCAGAATCTCCTTCGGCTCTCCGAAGAAAACGAAGAAGTCCATCGTCTCATCGCCCATGAACAGGCGCTGTGCTCCGATGTAGCTAGCTCCGAAATCTGCTGTAGTAGGAGCCGAAGTATGCATAAATATTCCATATCCACGATTGGAGAAATAGAAAGGCACAGGCTTGTACATTCCGTCGGTTTCAGGTCCCTGCGGGTCTACTACCGAAATATTCACCTTCTGCCCCACCTTGTTGAGCGAGGTGAAACTCTCTCCGCAACCATAGATTCTCTCTCCCGGCGAAAGCATGAAGACGGGGTTGATGCTGCGCGAATTGTCGCTTCCGCGCTTGATGAAATTAAACGGCAGGAGTTTTACCTGCGTACTGTCGTTGTCTATTATATGTCGAGTTTGTGTAAGTATTTTTCCTTTCGCATCGCGAAGTATCAATCGGAACGGATACTTCTGGATTTCCAGCTCTCCATTCCCGTTTTTATAAATAATGCTTTGTGCCGACGCCGACGTGTTCCATCTACCCTTCCCCATGCGGGCATTCCCATTGCCGAAGTTCCCGGAGATAAACTCAGGCGAGAACATCGGGTCGTTGGCCTCGTCCATCTTAGGTTCGATAGGCGAAGTAAAGACGGTAATGCGCAGGGTTCTGTCGTCAATCTTCTGAATCCTGATTTTCAGGTTTGGGTCGTTATCGTACTGGGTGTCTGGGAAATCGAGCATCTTCATCCTGACCGGCCAATAACCGTTGAGGTTGAAAGCCTGTCGGGGTGCCAGCCGGTAACGCTTCCAGTTGAGCAGTCCTTCGCCCTTGTTCAGGTCGAAGCCAGCGATGCTGTCGGCAAGGAAATAAGTATTTGCCAAATCGCTGAAATCGCCCGAAACATCGGGCGCCTGGCATTGTAAGTATTCTATGCCATTATTAGTTTTAAGCTGTGCCTGTCCTACCATCGGCAGGCTCAGGACACAAAGGGTTAAAATTGATTTTCTCATGATTCAAAAGATTTTTATTCTATAATTCCAAAGCTGCTTCCTTCAGGTCAACAGCCTTTGCATGGAGCTTGCCTTTGCCCTTCAATACCACCACGCACTTGCCGAAGAACGCCTTGCGATGAGGGTCGGTAAAACGCTCCAGAGAGGTCTGGCAACCATTATCCGTACCCAGAATCTGAGCATCGGAAGAGAAGAAAATCTGGTTCTCTGCATTCGGACAGAGATTTCCGTCCTTATCCACAACATTCACTTCTACGAAGGTTGTTGGTTCTGCTGAGCCATAAGCCAGATTGCCCTGATAGGTCTTCTTCAAGACGATGTGATGAGGAGCACCCGCAGTCCTGATGGTCTGCTCGCCCACCAGCTTGCCGCCCTTTCTAGCCACCACCTTTACTTCGCCCGGCTGGAACTCAACTCGCCACATCACGTGATATTCCGTACTCTTCCGGAAGGCTTCGCCCTCGTTCTTCTCACCATAGACGGTCTTCTTGCGAATACCCTGGCTCTTGCCGTTCACGAAGAGTTCCACCTCGTCTGCGTTGTTGTAGTAGCACCACATGTCGATGGTCTGTCCCGGAATCCAGTTCCAATGAGGGAAGAGATGAAGCACGTTCTTCTGCGTCCACTCACTCTGATACATAAAATAAGTGTCCTTCGGGAGACCTGCCAGGTCTATGATTCCGAAGTAGCTGCTTCGTGCCGGATAAGCATAAGGAGTAGGTTCTCCGATATAATCGAAACCGGTCCAGATAAACTGTCCGCCCACGAAATCATTATGTTTCACCACATCCCAAGTCTCCTCGTGCGTGCAGCTCCATGAAGCATGCATATTATCATAAGCAGAGCACTTGAAGGAAGGGTCGTAGTACGGCAGCCACCACTCCTTAGGAGCCGAATAGATACTGTCGCTAGGCATCATGTAAAAGCCGCGCGTCTGCAGGGCAGAGACACTCTCCGACATGATGAAAGGCTTGCCAGGGAAGTTCTTCGGAACATCCTTCACCCATTGATGATGGTAATTGAACCCAATCACGTCGATGGCTCCACTCTTGAAGAGATGGTTCTTCGGGTCGGGCTCATTACAGCCAGCCGTAACCGGTCGCATTCCCCACGGATCATACTCCTTGACTATTTGGGCAAGATGCTGGGTAAGGAGCGAATTCACGCTCAGTTCATCGCTATGCGCCAGCGTAGAAGCATCATGACCTGCATTCAGAATGAGATTCGCCTGCTCCAGCGAAAGCGTATCTGCCGCAGCATCCGACCATTGCTCCAACACCTCGTTGCCGATGCTCCACATGATGATGCTAGGATGATTGCGGTCGCGCTTCACCAGGTCAGAGAGGTCGCGCTTGTGCCATTCATCAAAGAATCGGGCGTAGTCGCCATTCGTTTTCTTGCGTCGCCACATGTCGAAACTCTCGTCCATGACTAGGATTCCCATCGAATCGCACATGTTGAGGAGTTCAGGAGCCGGAGGATTATGGCTACTCCGGATGGCATTCACGCCCATGTTGCGCAGGATGGTAAGCTTGCGATGCATCGCATCCTCGTTCACGGCAGCACCCAGACAACCGAAATCATGATGCTCGCAGACTCCATTCAGCTTGATATTCCTGCCATTGAGGAAAAATCCCTTCCTGGCATCAAACTTCACATCGCGGAAGCCTGTAGTGGTTGTGGCTACATCCACCACCTTCCCATTTAGAACCAGCTCACTCTTGACGGTATAGAGATATCCCTTTCCGATGTCCCAGAGATGCGGATTCTTCACCTGCAGTTTCTGTTCCTGATCACCTTTACTCTTTGCTACAATCTTTCCTGCAGCATCATAGATGGTGTTACGGACAGAGAGTTTCATCCTGTTGCCGGAAGCTGCGAAATCCGTCTTCACCCTGACATCACCCTGAGGAGTGGTAGAAACATACTGTCCCCATTGAGGAATGTAAGCCTTCTTCATGGTCTTGGTGAGCCAGACGTGGCGATAGATTCCGCAGCCCGAATACCATCGGCTGTTAGGCTGGTCGCTATTATCCACCTTCACGGCAATCACATTATCACCCTTCCTATTAATATAAGGTGTAAGGTCGTACTCGAAAGTACTGTAGCCGTAAGGACGGGTTCCGAGCTGATGACCGTTGATGTAGACGGTAGAGTTCATGTAAACTCCATCAAAGGTAATAGTAAAGCGGTCGTACTTCTCTTTAGGATTCACGGAGAAATGCTTTCTGTACCATCCTATTCCGCCTGGCAGAGCGCCTCCGCTGGCTCCCGAAGGATTGCCTGGAGAGAAATCGCCCTCTATCGCCCAGTCATGAGGCAGATTCAGGCTTCGCCAATGGGCGTCAGCATAATCCGCTTTCCACATTCCTGCAGAATCAGCCAGAGTGAAAAGCCAGCCCTTATCAAAAGACAGATGTTCGCGGGCACTCATCGGAAGAGCAAAAAGCCCGCTCATCAAGGCTACGCTAAATATTGTTTTCTTATTCATTCTTTCCTATCAATATAAAAAATCCCACAGACTGCACGGATTTTCACAGATTCATCTTTCCAGAAAGAGAGTTACAAATATCTGTGTAATCTGTGAAATCTGCGGGAGATTAGATTACTTCAATTTTACAGTTACTGCCTGACCGGCATACTTCACCATCTTGCCCTTAGGAGCCTTGGCGAGGTTAACGCCCTGGTTGTTCTGGGCATTCACCAGAATCACGTTGAAGCGACGCTTCTGCAGCATTCCTGCGAATGAACCCTTGCGAGCACCAATGGTCAGGGTCTTCTGGGCATCATTATACTTGAAGTCTATCATAGCATACTTGCCCTTCTCATAGTTGTAGTTGGTTCCCTCGTCCTCATAGAGCGTATAAGAACCGTCCTTGCCTGCATAGACATAGAGGTCGATGATCTCAGCCTTCTTCTGGTCGCTCCACTCCATCTCAGGACCTACAGGAAGAATAGAACCCTCTGGTACGAAGACTGGAATCTTATCGAATGGCGCATCGGCTACGATGGTCTGACCACCTGCATAATACTTGCCGGTATAGAAATCGTACCAGCCCTTCTGCTCAGGAAGATAAACGTTACGGCTGTACTTCTGATACTCGCCTACAGGACAAGCCATCAGGGCAGGACCGAACATCCACTGGTCCTTGATGTCGTAAACATTATCATCGCCGTTGAAGTCCATCACCAATCCACGCATCATGGTGTAATCCTTAAAATGAACCATACCAGCCATACTGTAGAGGTAAGGCATCAGACGGTAACGGAGCTTGTCGTAAGCCACGATGGTCTTGTAAGCCGGATGATCGGCTGGCGCAATATTCCAGACCTCACGCAATGGCCACTGGCCATGAGCACGATAGAGCGGAACGAAGCAGCCGAACTGGTTCCAGCGAGCCTGCAACTCACGCCACTCCTTCAAGTCGGCATTCTCCTTACCGGTCTTGTCGAACTCCTGCTGGGCAGCCACGTAGCGGTTCTCTACACAGAAACCACCCTGGTCCATTCCCCAGAAAGGAAGACCCGCCATAGAATAGTTCAATCCGGCAGTCATCTGTGCACGCATGTCCTCCCAACGGGTAGCAATATCGCCCGACCAGGTAGCCGTGCTGTAGCGCTGCTCGCCTGCAAAGCCCGAACGGGTAAGGAGGAAGACACGCTGGTTAGGGTTTACGCTACGCTGGCCATGATAGATGGCGTCAGCATTCACGATGCTGTAAGCGTTGAAATATTCGGTTGATGTTCCGAGGGCTGTAGGACCGGAAAGGGCCTTGCGGTACCACATCGGAGTACAGTCGCGAACGTTTGGTTCTGATGCATCCATCCACCATGCGTCGATTCCGAACTTATACTTGGTATAGAGATTCTCGTCCATCTGGCGCCAGAACATCTTGCGGGCACCAGCATCATAAGCATCATAGAAAGAGCCACGGAAGCCGAGCCAGTCATGAATATCGTCCTTGATAGCCTGATGATACATCCAGCCCTTGCTGTCGAGTTCCTTATAGTTCTTGACGGTATCGTAGAACTTAGGCCATACGGAAATCATGAATCTTCCGTTCATGGCATGTACGCTATCGAGCATCGCCTGCGGATTAGGATAACGGGCAGCCTCAAACTCATGGCTTCCCCATGAATCGAGCTTCCAGTAGTTCCAGTCCTGAACGATATTGTCTACAGGAATCTTCAGGTCGCGGAACTTCTTGAGGTTCTCCTCGATGTCCTTGCTGCTCTGATAGCGCTCACGGCTCTGCCAGAAACCGAGGGTCCACTTAGGATAGAGCGAAGCCTTGCCGGTAAGCGTACGGTAGCCCGAAATCACCTCGTCGAGGTTCTGACCGGCAATGAAGTAGTAATCCATGTCCGGAGACATTTCGCTCCAGATGCTCAGCTGGTTCTTCTCAGCCTCAGAACGAGGAGCTGCTACGCGAAGACCGCAGTAGGAAACGTCGCCATCCGGCTGCCACTCGATGCGGATAGGAGTCTTTACACCCTTCTTGATTGGAGTTTCAAACTTGAAGGAATTAGGATTCCAGGCTGTACGCCAGCGCTCAGGCACAACCAGCTTGCCGTCGATATAAATCTTCATGTAGCCGGCATAGTAGAGGATAAACTGGTAGAAACTGTTGGTTGGAGCCTCCACATAACCCTCGTAAACCACCTTGGAACCATTCAGAGCAAAGCCCTTAGGCAGGTTCTGGATACCGCCCTTGTCGGTCTTTTTGCAGATTTCAGAAGCCTCAGGCATCGCATATTCAAAGTAGATGCTGTCTTCGCCACGGACAATCTTCTGCCCGTTCTTATCCACGTAAGTACCGGTAAGCTGACCTTCCTTTCCGTCCTTGTCGTAAAGCTTGAAGGCACGGTTGAGCTGGAGATAATCTTCCGGATTACCCCAACGGCAATAAGAATAGGAATCCCAGAGAATACCGTAGTTCTTGTTGGAAATGACGAAAGGCACACTCACCTTCGTATTATACTGGAAGAGGTCTTCGTTCTTGCCCTTCATGTTCAGTTCCTCACTCTGATGCTGACCGAGACCATAGAAGGCCTCGTTGTCTGGAGAATCGAAGAGGGCTCTCCAAGACCATCCGTGCTTCTGTGATTCAGGAACCTTGGCGATGTCTACGCCAATCTCACGGTCAGGAACGGTAAAAGGCTTGAAAGTCTTTCCACCCTGAGCCACCTCGTTGAGGAGCACATGATCCTTCTGATCATAAAATGTAATCTGACCGGTAGCCTCATTCAACACGGCGCGCATGGCGGCTGTGGTAATGATGAGCTTTTCGCCCTGTTCCTCTACCTTATAATTAGCCTTTCCATTCTGAGGCACGATGATGAGACTCTGCTTGTCGCGGAATCCCTGCTCGGCAGTAGCCTGCACACGGATAATCTTATCGCTCACCACCTGGAGGCGAATCTGACTAGGACCAAAATTTTGGTGCTGTTTCAATTGAACGGTAAGATAGTTACCTTTCTGAATAAAGCCTACTGCCTGGAGCCCAGAAGCGCTCATCAGCAAAACGGCTGAAATCAATAACGTCTTAGTTAGCTTCATACTATATTGTTTATACAAGTTTTTTAACTTATGATTATTAGATTGAATATCTGCCTGCAAAATTACTTTTTTTTAGTGATAATAATATGTGGAAATGTAACAAAATAGGGTATAAAATGTTAATTACCACATTTTATACCCTTTTCGTTAACAAGAAATCAAGAGATTCCTATGGATTCCTATGATTAGATACTCTCGCCATTCAGTTTTTTCTTATACTGGGAAGGCGTCAGTCCATAAGCCTCCTGGAAGTATTTGGTGAAATAGCGAGGATTGTTGAAACCTACCGTATAAGCGATTTCGCTGATGTTCAGCTCGTCGTTATGAATCAGCTCTTCAGCCCGCTTGATGCGCTTGGCACGCAGATACTCTGAAGGAGTGGTACCCGTGAGCGAAACCATTCGCTTGTAGAGCTGGACGCGCGACATGCAAAGATGAGCACTCATCGACTCTACCGAAGTATCCGGATCGCTCATCATGTCCTTGATGTATTTATCCACATCTGCCAGGAACTTGCGGTCGCTGGCTGTCATTTCAAAGTCGCCCAGCTCGCCCTTTGGAATCACTCTCTCCTTAGGCTGGTTTGGGTCCTTCTTGCCTTCCTTATCCTTGTCGAGGATAGAACGACGGGCAGAACGGCGTGCCCAACCCAAGAGATTGCGGATGCGCAGATTGAGCATATCGATATTGAACGGCTTGATGATGTAATCGTCTGCTCCACTCTCCAATCCCTCTACCTGATGGTCGGTAGCCAGACGTGCTGTCAGCATCACAAACGGAATGGAAGCCGTCTCTTCGTTGCTCTTCACCATGCGGCAGAGTTCGATTCCGTCCATCACAGGCATCATCACGTCGGAGAGGATGACGTCCGGGCGAACCTCGATAATCTTCTGCCAGGCATCCTGACCGTTCACGGCCTCGATGACCTGATAGTCGGTAAGCACATCACACATAAACTCGCGGAAGTCATCGCTATCATCTACCAGAAGTACCTTAGCTACATAGTTCTTGCGGGTAGGCTTGGCGGTTTGCGAAGAACGATGAACGCCATAGAGCGCATCAGAAGAGCCTCCCTCCTCTACCGTTTCTTCCATCGTATCTTCTGCCTTATGAACGGTAGCGATGACTGGAGCCACACGCATGGATTCCAGATGGGCGTTGGTCTTGGCAGCTCCGCCATCATCCATCGGCAAGTCTACGATAAAGACTGAACCGCCGCCATCGTTGTCTCTTACTTCTACCTGACCTCCGTGAAGTTCTGCAAACTTCTTCACCAGGTTGAGTCCGATTCCGCTTCCACCGGCAGGCTGCATTTCCGTGCCGTTCACCTGATAGAAACGCTCGAAGACGTGCTTCTTCTCCTCATCGCTGATTCCCTTGCCGTTATCGGCTACGCTGATGCGCAACATGTCGTGAGTATGGTCTTTCACCTCTACACCCAAGGCTACGGAAAGTCTAACCGTAATAGAACCTCCGTCAGGGGTGAACTTGTAGGCGTTACTGAGGAGATTATTGACAATCTTGCCCACCTTGTCTGCATCAAAGGTCATGAGCAACTTGGAAGTATACGACTCGAAAGACAGATTCACCTTATTATTAGCCAGGATTCTGAACGAATTGCAGATATTGTCCACGAAGCTCACGATGTCCATACGGGCAAGAGACAGCTTCTCCTTGTTTTGGTCGAACTTGCGGAAATCCAGAATCTGGTTGACCAGATTCAGCAGTCGGGTTGCATTACGATGAATCAGCTCGAGCTTTCTGCGCTTCTCTGGGTCGCCCTCATCCCGAATCATGGTAACAAGAGGCGAGATAATCAGGGTGAGCGGAGTTCGAAGCTCGTGGCTCACATTGGTAAAGAAGTTGAGCTTCAACTCGTTCATCTCACGGGTCTTCTTGATGCTGTCTTCCCTGATCTGGATTTCATACTTCACTCTCTGCTTCTCTATCATGCGGCGGCGATAGTACCAGAGGACAGCCACAACGAGGAGCAGATAAAGAATGATGGCCCAGGTAGAGAGATAGAACGGCGGATGGATGTGAACCTTCAGCCGGCTCACCTCTTCGCTCACGGTTCCGTCTCCATTCACCACCTTCACTTCGAGCACATAGTTGCCTGAAAGGAGATTGGTAAATGTAACTTCCGATCTTCCGTCAGGAGTCATCATCCACTTATCATTCAATCCCTTCATGCGATAAAGGAAACGGCAACGTGCCGGAAGCGACACCTGGTCAGAAGCCAGCTGGATGGTAAACGCCTTGTCCTTATAACTCAAGTCAAGCTCCGGATTGCTGTCGAGCGATAATTTGAGTGGCACTCTGCCCTCGAACTTTTCGCCCGCAGTAAGAGGATGGTCAAAGAGAACAAATCCGCTGAAGAGCACATGAGCCTGCTGCCTGCTGGTGCGGATGGTTCTAGGTCGGATGATGTTAATACCATCCTGACCGCCCACAGCAATCGCTCCGTTTCGCATCAGATAGGCAGAACGGATATTAAACTGTCGGCTCTGCAATCCATCCAGCGAATTGAAACTGATCATGGTAAGATTCCACTTGCCCTGAGCATCCTTGGTCAAGGTTACACGGGTGACGATAAACTCGGAAACCAGCCAGATATTATGCTGCTTGTCCTCAACAACCGCACAGCCCACAGCTCCTGTGGTTCCATTCAGTTCGTTAATGGATTCATACTGTCCGTTGCTGCTGTCATACATCGAAATACCTCCAGGCGAAGCCATCCACAAGATGCCACGGCTATCCTTCATCGCATAATTGACAGAAGGACTCTCGAAAGGAGTTCCGTCCTTGGTACTATTGATGTTGGTCATCTTCCTACTATGAAGATCAAAGACAGAAATATACTGGGAATGACCTATCAGAGCCTCATGATTATTGAGCAGGAAGATGGAATTGATGAAATTGCTCGTTATTCCCGAATTGGCAATATTGAAGGTAGAGAATTTCTCTGTGACAGGATCAAAAATCTGCACACCACTTCCCAAAGTACCGATAAGCAGACGATGCTGAGGGTCTTCCTGGAAGCACCAGACGCTATTATTAGCCAATCCGCTATTGGAAATATTGAAAGTCTTCCACCTGCCATTCTTGAACTGGGTAAAGCCGCCGTTGAAGGTTCCAAAATACATGGTTCCATCCTTCATGGTCACGCTACTCACCACGACATCCGAGCCAAGACCGGTCTGAGCCTGACCGAAATGCCAGGTCTGCCCGGTAACCGGATTATAGCCCACGATTCCCATATCGTTGGTTCCACACCACAGATTTCCTGCCAAATCCTGCGTAATGGTACAGACATCGCCGAGCGGAATGGTATTGAACTTGCTGGAAGATGGTGAATAATAAGCCACACCATTCTTATAGCTGCCCACCCATACGGCTCCGAAATTGTCAATATAAACCTTCTGTAAAGAATTGTCTACAATACTTCCCCGGGCATTACTATGCACGTACTGGTGACAAGTCTTTAACTTGAAATCAATATAGAAAAGTCCATGATGATCGGTAGCAACCCACAAGGCACCATTTGGGTCTACCTGAAGGTCGCGCATGACGATGCGGTCTTTTACCGGGACAAGAATTCCTCTCTGGGCAAGATAAGAACGGGCAGTAAGCCATTGTCTGTTAAGAGAATTGAAGACATAAGATTCTGTTGCTGTAGAAACCCAGAAAGTATGATTGTTCTCTACAAAACTGTAAGCACCATTATCTCCACAAAGACGATGGTCTTTCAGGAAGGTATTATACCAGAGCACGCTCTGTTTGTCGCCATCCAGCAGGCACAGCTTTCCGTCGCCATAAGTAACCAGCAGCTTGCCGTCTACATCCTTCAGGTTGCTAAAGTCGCCATCCAGGATACAACCGCTCTTAAGCTTCTTCGCATATTTGAACAGGTATGTGGTTTCGTTCTTTACATTATAATAATAAAGACCCTTTCCCCACACCTGAATCCACATATTCTGCTGCGAATCCACCAATATTCGCTGTGGTGCACCCTCTACGCTGATGGTCTTCAACCAAACTTCCGGCTTGCGGTCAAACTGCTCGGTAGTTGGGTCATAGACACAATAACCCACAGGAGTATGCACCCAGATTTTTCCTTCATTGTCCTCCTGCAATTCATCTACGTAATTGTTGGCCAATGAAGTCTGGTTTGTGGCACTATACAAAAAGGTCTTCATTCGGAATCCATCAAATCGATTGAGTCCCGACTGAGTACCAAACCAGACGTAACCTGTCTTATCTTTCAAGATAGCATTCACCTGGCTATTACTGAGTCCGTCACGGTTATTCAAACTGGAGAACTCGATGTTTTGTAAAGCCGCTCTCATCTGGAGAGGCTGCAGAAGCAGCACAAATCCTAGAACCATGAGGGCCTGCCTCAGCAAATTCAAGTTTTTAAACATGCTCATTCAAGGTTTATATTTATAGTTTGTCGTTTTTATCTTTATCATCGCTTTCCATCGAGGTTCATCAGTCTTCAAAGTGGTCTTTCAGTTCTAGGGAAAAGTTCCTTTAACCCTGCTTCTCAGAGCTTTCTCTGATTTTCAGAATCATCGGCACAACTTCCTTGTAGATTTGCTCATCCCCATTGATGCTGCGCATGAGCAATTCGCAAGCCTTGGTACCCTGTTCGTGCGCCTTATCCATGATGGCAGAAAGGCGTGGAGTAACGAAGGCTGCCGTATCTCCATCCGTGAAGCCGATAATGGCAACATCTTCAGGAATGCGCAAGCCCTTAGCCTTGATGGCATCAAAGGCTGCATAGGTAATGATATCGTTGAAGGCAAGAATAGCATCCGGGCGGTTCTCACTCTCCAGAAGTCGAAGTGTAGCATTACGGGCTATATCGAAATCTATCTTGTCACAGACTACCAGATTGCGGTCGATAGGAATACGGTTCTCCCTGAGCGCTTCCAGATAGCCATGCTTGCGACGGCGAACCATATCGAGATGGTTAGGACCGCCAATGAAGGCAATACGGCGGGAGCCGGTCTCAATCATGTGCTGAGTAGCCTCCTGAGCCGCCACATCACCATTACCCACAACCTGAGAGAACTTTTCTTCCAGGCAGCAACGGGCAAAAAACACCAAAGGAACTCCCATCTTGTGGAGCTGCTCGAAATGAGAATAGTCGGTAGTATCTTGTGCGAGGCAAGCAATAATACCTTCTACATGCATATCGAGAAAATTGTCAAGAGCCTTCGCTTCGCGCTCATGGTTCTCATGACTATTGGCACTAATAACCGAATAGCCACACTTTGAGGCATAATCTTCTATGCCATCCAGCACGGCAGCATAATAGTGGGTAACCAGATTAGGAACGATGACGCCTATCACCCTTGGAGCTTCCTTCCGAAGACTCTGTGCAAATGGATTAGGCCGATAGTTGAGTTCCTTTGCCAAGGTCTTGACTTTCTGAGTCATTTCCTCTCCCACCTCATGGCTATTTCGTAAAGCTCGAGACACGGTAGCGATGCTCACTCCCAACTTGTCTGCGAGATCTTTTAGTGATGTTCTACGTTGCTTCATTTACTAATAAGTTAGATTAGAAGATGCATTATTGCACTTTTACGTGCAAAGATACAGATTTTATTCGAATTTGCAAACGTTTACGTGTGTTTTTTCTAGAGAAAATACTTTTTTTTCTATAAAAACTTGTAATTTTGCAGCCAGTAAGTAATGAATAGTTGATAATAAGTTAGTTAGAAACAAAAGGTTTCAGACTGTCGGGAGACAATCTGAAACCTTATTTTTTTACCATATCCTCAAATATCGTATTCAAGTTTCGCAAGTTCAGAAGTTAAATATAATATTCTGCAGAATCTACCAAGCCCGCTCTTAAAGCATATTTTGTAGCCTCATGAACATTATTGACGCCCAGCTTTCGGAAGATATTCTTACGATGGGTGTTCACGGTATGGAAACTGGAGAAACGCTTTTCGGCTATTTCCTTCGTAGTCATTCCTAATGCAATATCTTTCAGAATCTCAGTCTCAGTCTTGGTAAGATTTACCTTTTCTTCTGTTTCTTTCTTAGGAGCGAGCAATACTTCCATCATGCGCTGGCAGATGAAACGGTTGCTGGCTGCACAGAAACGGATAGCCTCCTTGATTTCCATCAGCGGGCTCTCCTTCAGGAGAATACTGAACATACTACTGCTAGCCACAAGTACCTTCACGAAGTCGGTACTCAAGTCTTCACTAAACAAGAGCCATCGGGTATAAGGAAAACGCTGGTTCAGGATGAGCAGCTCTGCTGCATCGTTGATGTCGAAGTTCGTATAGTCGAGTATCACTACCGTATCTTCGTTATCTTTGAGCGCAAGCATCAGCTCAGCCTTGTCTTCCACATACTTGCTTTCCAGCCCTTCCATTTTCTCTATCACGTAGCTGAGTCCTGCTCGCGTGATGTCCTGTCTGTCTGCTAGCAAAATTTTCATGATTCTATCTCCTATCTTATTTTATGTTGTTGATGACAAATATGATTTCTGATGGTCCGCTTCCAGACCATCAGAAATTGATTAGAACGTCATGAGGAATCCCATGCGGATGCCCCACTTGTCTACATTAGGATGATTCAGGTAATTGATACGGCGCACATAATCAATTCCGAAGAACTTGAAGATGTTGTGCACGCCAGCCACCAATTCCCAATATGGAGTATCACCAAAGGTGTAAGAGTTGTTTGGGAACTTGAAGAGAACATCATCGTTCGGATTCTTCAGCGGATTGTTCTTATCCGTAAGTTGTCCCCAGACTCCCTTGGCTGCAATATATTCACGCCACTTGAGCTTCTTGATGAGCGGAATACGATTGAGCAGCTTGCCGTTCATATCCCAGGCTACAGACCAGAATACCTGACGGTCGCTCAGGAACTCCCAGTCTTTCATCATACTGATAGTGGCCTCCTGTTCAAAGATAGAGAGGTTGACCGGTGGCTGGATAAGCATGCTGAATGGCACCTTGTTCCATTGCATCTTACCCACGATATTGAAATCGATGTAGCCGAAGCTTCCCAACCATTGGCGCTTGTAAATGCCCAGGCTGGTGATGTTGCTCTTATACTGTCCACCCATAAAGCCATCGAGACCCGTCGTATGGCGCAAGCTGAGTTCAGGACTATCCAGATTGATAGGCAAGCGCTGCTGTTTGGTATTCACATAGGTAACACCAGGATTGTAATTGAGTCCTGCCGAAACCTCCGTGGTACGGATTTTCTTTACTTCTTTGCCCGTGTTCACCTTATAATAATGCAGGTTGCCCACAGTACGGTTGCTCTGCCAACGTATATTAGTATCGAAGCGGAAGCCCCAATCGGTCTCGTAGACAAAGCCCAGCTTCTGGCGCTGGTAGAGATACATCTGATCCTGAGTCGTGGCACGAAGGGTCATGAAGAAGTTGTCCTTGTTGTGCAACAGGTTGTCATCAGATGGAGAAGTAATATCATGTCCCACCTCGAAAGTAAGGTTGCGCATAGGGAACTCGAACGGACTGTTTTTCTTCTTGTTGAAAGAATAGGTCAGCACATGACCATAATACCATTCATGACTCTTCAGACCATAGGCTCCGTAACCATTCCAGAAGAAATGAGGATTGAGCGCAGCCATCGTACGACCAGCCAGACGCAATCGGATTCCATCCACGAAGTTGTTGGAAAGGAACGTATTGATAGGTCCCAAGTCGAAATAACTTCTGTTTTCCTTATTCTCCTCGGTCTTCTTGGCATGAGCCACCTCAACATAGTTCTCCATCAGGGCTCGCACACCCAGGATAATGTATTTGAAGCCCTTGGAATTCTCCATACGATGAATGAAACTATCCATCGACGATTCGCTCTTCGTAAGGCCTACCTGTCGATATTTATTCCAGTAAGCCTCATCACGGTTCATGGCGTCCATATCGTGCCTTATCTTCGCCTTGCCCTTGAACAGCTGCTTCGGCAGTTCATCAAAGGCATAGTCGGAGAGTCGCGTATTTCTTACCACCAGCAGGTCCTGCAACAGATTATTGATGTGCATTTCTGCCACCATATCGTCCTTGGTCAAAACCCACTCGCCATTATCGAGCTTCGTAAATTCCTGCTCTATCTTCATATCCTTCACCCAATTCACATCACTATTGTGAGGCATATAAAGATTACATTTCTTTACATGCAGGGTGCTGTCAGCAAGCACATAGAGCTCTCCACGGAATCCGAAGTCCTGACTGTTGGCAGGAATAAACTGCAGATGATAGCAGAGATCGCGTTCTACATAAACCGTATCCTCTATATAATAATGGTAGAAAGAAATAGCTGTCCTACCGATAGGAGAAGGGAACGGATATTGCAGGAGGCGCACATAATCATCGTAGATATCGACATCGGTAAATACATCCTTGAGAACAGTATTGATGATTTCACCCGTCTGAATCACCTGACCGATACCATTACTCTGCTGACCCTTGATAATATCTTTCTCGCTCTTTGGATCCTTGCGGTAGATATGCTGCGAAACCGTCTCGTTGACCTGCACAGGCAAGGTCAGCTTATCATTATAAGGCGATTTCTCCACCTGGTCCAGCAGATACTGACGCTTGCTGAAGAACTTGCCCTCCAACTGTTCCTTGGTCAAATCGTTGAGCGCCAAGGTTAACTTCTGATATTTATCAAACTGATAATAATCATGATTGGACAGATTGCTCTTCTTCTTGGCAGCAATCACACGTCGCATCAGCTCTACGGCAGGATTTTCCTTTCTTTTGTACTTACCTTTCTTCGATTTCACCACCACCTCGTTGAGTCGGCGGCTATCATCTTTCAATTTCACTTCCAGAAAATTGAGCTTTTCGCTAATCTTCACAGTCTGTGACTTATAGCTGAGGGCACTCACGGTAAGCACCCATTCGGGATGCTTCTCGATGGTAAACTTACCCTCTCCATCACTTGAAACGGCAATCTTGTGTCCCTTATATTGCACGCTAGCATAAGGCACGGCAAAGCCATCCTCGTCGATGACGCGACCGCTGATTTTCTGCTGTGCAGCCATCTCGAGCGCACAGACCATCAATGTAAAAAACAACAAGAATGATCTTTTAAAATTCATATCCTTCATTAACCTCTTTCTAATAATACCTTAATTTATATAATAAGCCATATTTAAGCTCTTTTGGGCTTCATTTTTGGCTTTTTTCCGAATTCGGATGCAAAGATATACATATTATTCTGAAAATAATCGAAAACTATTTGGATATTTTAGTTTTTTAGCGTAATTTTGCAACCGAATTACAAACAATCAAGCAAAACGAATAGAAATTAGGCAAAAATGAACAATAAAGGAAATCTAACCAACGAGCGCCCTCCTCTGCTGCCCGTCATCATCGGAACGGGCTTCGGAAGCGGCTTCTGGCCTTGGGGACCAGGTACGGCTGGCTCAGTCTTGGCCACCCTTATTTGGGCATTGATGGCTTACCTCGGTGGCTTCAACGGAGAAACGCTGCAAAGCATCACCTTTTTCCTGGTCATCCTCTCTACCCTGTTAGGAACCTGGGCTACAGCCCGACTACAGCCTTACTGGGGAGAAGATCCAAGCCGAGTAGTAATCGACGAGATGGCTGGCGTATGGATTCCGCTGTCCCTAATTACGCCATTTACTGCCACAGGAGCCCCCAAGGATGCCTGGTGGTGGGCTTTGGTTGCCTTGGTTCTCTTCCGCTTCTTCGACATGGTGAAGCCGCTTGGCATCAAGTGGCTAGACCGCAAAGAGGGAGCCTTCTATGTCATGGCAGACGACCTGCTGGGTGGATTCTATGCAGCCGTCGTCATGCTGATTGCCAAAATCATATTTTTATGGGTAAGATAAAGCAGGAACTGGTAACCTTCGGAAAGGCTGAGTTGACAGCATCAATAGCCTCGATAGTAGACTTCGGACTGGCTTTCTTTCTCTCCGACATCATCGGAATATACTACGGACTAGCCAATGCCCTGGGCGTCATGAGTGGCGGAATCACCAACTGCACCCTCAACTACCGCTACGTATTCGGCGACTCCAAGCGCAAGAAGAAGAGCGTGGCATGGCGATATTTCATCATCTGGGCCTTGAGCTGGACACTCAATTCGGGCGGTACCATCGCCTTGACAGAAGCCATCAACCTGCATGAACACGTCAATATCCACTACATGATTCCAAAATGTGTGGTTTCATTTCTTGTAGCTGTGCTGGTGAATTATCCCGGACAGAGGAAATTCGTGTTTAAGAAAAAGGACGAAGAAGAGGTTCCTGAAGGAATGAATCCTGAAGACCTCCAATAAGAAGGAAAAAAGAATATTAGGAAATTACAAATGACAATAAACAAATGAATTACAGAGATTTCTTACAAAAAGTAATCTACGTGATGATCAATCCGCTCATCAAGGCGATGATAAAGATTGGAATCACGCCAAACATCGTGACGCTGGTAGGTTTTATCGGCAATATTTTTGCTACCTGCTTCTTTATTGACGCAGCGTGGATTCTGGGAATGGGCGGAGTCAACAGCGACCCTACCCTGATGACTGCCGGCACTAGCGACTATACTTATGCCGACTGTATGACTCTCATCGGATGGGGTGGATTTATCATTCTTGCCTCCGGTCTCTTCGATATGATGGATGGAAGACTGGCCCGTATGAGCGGCAAGAGCAGCCTCTTTGGTGCACTTTGGGATTCTACGCTCGACCGTTACAGCGAGCTGGTCAGTCTCTTCGGCATCTGTCTGGTCTTCCTCCTTACCGACAAGGGCGAATGGTTCTGGATGGGCGTAATGACCTTTGCTGCCATGACGGGTTCCGTGATGGTAAGCTACGTTCGTGCCCGTGCAGAGGGTCTTGACATCGAGTGCAAGGTAGGATTCATGCAACGCCCAGAGCGAGTAGTAGTTACTGCCGTATCTGCAATCGTTACTGGCATTACCGGAGATTTATGGTGGTTGGCGAGCGGCATGATTCTCATCGCCATTTTTGCCAACATCACAGCATTCTGGCGCATCGCACATTGCTATCGAGTAATGAAAAAAAAATAAGAGAAAGTGTTTAGCATATATTTAATCATTCTATTGGTCGTGCTGATGGCTTGGAAGAAGACCCGCAACTTTGCCATCTACTTCCTGCCTTGGTTCCTCTTCGGAATCATCTACGATTCGATGCGCCTTTACCCGAACTATAAGGTAAACTCCATCGATGTAGTTCATCTGTATGAAGCAGAGAAATATCTCTTTGGAATAGCAGCCACTACAGCTGCCGAACTGCAGGCTGTAGCCGACCATACTAGCCTCATGATACCAGGCGAATACTTCAAGGTTCACAACTGCGGAGTAGCCGATTTCATGGCGGGCATCTTCTACCTGTGCTGGGTACCGGTACCTATCGCCTTCGCCATTTATCTCTACATCAAGAAGCAGTATTCCTGGTTCAGACGATTCTCATGGGCTTTTCTTCTGGTCAACATCATTGGCTTTATCGGCTATTATATTTATCCGGCAGCTCCACCTTGGTATGCGATGAACTACGGTTTCGAGCCGGTTCTCCACACCCCGGGTAATGTGGCAGGTTTAGGAAGATTTGATGAAATGACGGGACTTTCCATCTTTCATGGACTGTACGGCAAGAATGCCAATGTATTTGCTGCCGTTCCCAGTTTGCACGCAGCCTACATGTTCCTCACTACCATCTATGCCGTAATGAGCCATAAGCGTTGGTACACGATAGCCCTATTCGCTTTCATCTGCTTAGGAATCTGGTGGACAGCCGTTTATTCCGGCCATCATTACATCATCGATGTCATCTTGGGCATCCTCACCACCCTTATTGGTGTAATTCTGATGGAACTGGGAGGCTTGAAGGGCTTTTTGGGAGAAAGAAAGAACATACGGTATTAGGAAATAAAACAAAGCGCCTGGCTCAGAATCAATTATCTAAGCCAGGCGCTTTTTTATCTTAAAATCGCATTTTCCATACAGTTTTATCTTATCTAACCATCACCTTACGGTAACATCTGCGACGACGATGCTGTTCGCTTTCCAGATATTGCCATTGGCTCTGTACACCTTTGTTGCTTTCCATCTGTGGCATAGCCTCAGCCCATTTAAATCCATAACGGTGATATTGCTCGATAAGATCGGCAAAGATCAAGGCATTGGCTCCCTTGGCACGATACTCAGGCAATACACCTATCAGGAGTAAATCTACCGTATCTGTGGCATGAAACTTCAGTACTTTCAGAATTTTCAACCATCCCCAAGGCAACAGTTTACCATTCCCTATCTTCTGCAAAGCATCGGTAAAGGAAGGGAAAGATACGCCAAAACCTATCAATCTGTTGCCATCATTACCATCTACGACACCCGTAACCAGATTCAGATCTGCCTTCTTGATATAATCATTTACATACTTATCTATCTGACTGTCCGTGAGTTGCTGGAAATCATAAAGGTCTTTATAAGTTTCGTTTACAATATGAAACACCTCTCGTCCCATACCACCCTTAACCAACTCTCGGGAAGTAAACTTATGCACATGCAGATTGTATCTTTTCTCTATCATCTCTGCAGTTCTGGCAAACTTGGCCGGGGTTTCCTCAGGCACCTTGATGCGATATTCCAGCCAGTCATTATCCTTCTCATAGAACGACATGGCTTCCATGTGGTTCTTATAATAAGGATAATTATAATTGATATACATGGTAGATTTATGATGGAATCCCTCTATGAGCAATCCTTCACGGTCCATATCCGTAAAGCCAAGCGGTCCTACGCACTCAGTCATTCCCTTTGTGCGTCCCCAAGCCTCAACAGCATTTAATAAAGCCTGCGATACCTCTAAATCATCCACAAAATCAAACCATCCGAATCTTACCTGCTTCTTATTCCATTGTTCATTGGCACGGCGATTGATGATGGCAGCAACACGACCCACGATACGCGCCTCACCATCTACAGCCAGGAAATACTGCGCCTCGCAGAATTCGAAGGCAGGATTCTTGCGCTTACTCAACGTATTCATTTCATCAAAGCGCAAGAAGGGAACAGCAAATTTATTGCCCTTATACAGTTCATAATAGAAGTTTACGAAGGCACGCAATCCCTTTCGGGTTGTTACTGGTATTATTCTTATATTGCTCATTACAGTTTTTACTCGATTATAATCAAATTCTGATCAGTATAATTAGTCCGTTTTATATAGCTATTCAGTCCGTACATCTTGTATTACAAGAAGATAGAGAACTACAAAACGTCTGCAAAAGTACTACATATTTTTGACAGAGGCAAGTTTTTAGTGCATTTTTATTAAAAAAGTTCACATAAATCCCATTATTGGGCGATAATCGAAAATAAAATAGTACCTTTGCATGGTCAAAAAAAAGAAGAAAACAGATATTTCACAATGAAGAAAACAAGAGATAATTATACATTCCTGACCGAAGCTCCTGTGCACAAGGTTGTTTTCACGATGGCGATTCCTACCATCATCAGCATGCTGTCTACGAGTATGTACAATCTCGCCGACACCTATTTCGTGGGAAGCATCAATACCCAGAGCGTAGCGGCTGTGGGAATATCGTTTGCCATGATGGCGGTAATACAGGCTGTTGGCTTCTTCTATGGTCATGGAGCTGGCAATTATATCTCTCGTAAGTTGGGCGCAAAAGAGGAAGAAAATGCCAGAAAGATGGCGACAACAGGCTTTGTATTGAGCTTTCTCACAGGTTTGGTCATCGCAATACTGGGACAGCTGTTTCTTACTCCACTCTGCCTTACCTTGGGCTCTACTCCCACCATTCTTCCCTATACAGAGCGTTATCTGGGCATTATCCTGTTAGGGGCTCCTTTCATGACCACTTCGCTCACTCTCAACAACATGATGCGTTTCCAGGGCAACACGATGTATGCGATGAAAGGCATCATGTCGGGCGTATTGCTGAATCTGATTCTCGCCCCTTTGCTCATTCTCTACTTCGAGCTGGGCATTACGGGTGCAGCCATCGCCACTCTCATCAGCCAATGTTTCGGTTGCGCCATCCTCTTCTGGATGACGCACAAGGGGCAGAACATCCGAATCCACCTTCGCTACTTCACACCTAGCAAGGCTTATGCCAAGGAAATCATCTTTGGCGGAACCCCTTCCCTGTCAAGACAAGGCTTGGGAAGTATCGCCACCTTGGTATTGAATGTGGCAGCGGGAGCTTACGGAGATGCTGCCATTGCCGGCATGAGCATCGTCACCCGCATCTCTTTCTTTACCTATGCTGTGGTAATCGGATTGGGTCAAGGATTCCAGCCTCTCTGTGGTTTCTGCTATGGAGCCAGACTATACGCCCGCGTTAAGGAAGCTTTTTATTACTGCATCAAGTGTGGCACCATATTCCTTGCTATCTGTGCCGTGATTGGCTTCATTTTCTCAGAGCCTATCATCGAACTCTTCCGTGATGACACCAAGGTAATAGAGGTTGGTTCCATGGCTTTGAAATGGCAGGTTATCAGTTTTCCTCTAGTTGCCACCATCGTACTTACCAACATGCTGATGCAGACCATCCGCAAGCCTATCCGTGCCAATATCGTAGCTGCAGCAAGAAGCGGTTTGTTCTTCATTCCGCTCATCTTTATCCTACCCCATTTCTTCGGTTTGCTGGGGGTAGAAATGTGTCAGGCATGGGCAGACTTCTGCTCCTTTGCAGTAGCTATTCCGATAGCATGGAGTGCATTCAGAGATATGAGAAAGGTGTGAATGCCCATTCTTTGTTCTTTGAAAAAGTCATGGGATTATTAGCAAAAATCATAGCTGTCTTTTGGTTTTTTTGAAAGATTTTTGTAATTTTGCAGGCTGAAAGAAAGAAGAGAAATGAAGAAAGCAAAATATAGTATCGGACTAGATGTTGGCTCTACAACAGCCAAAGTTGCCGTTATCGATGGCAAAAAAAACTTGATTTACTCAAAATACGAACGCCACAACGCTCGTGTCAAAGAACTTGTGTCTCATTATTTCGATGAGATTAACCAGTTGATAGGCGATACAAAGGTAAATATCTGCGTTACGGGAAGCGTGGGCATGGCAACGGCAGAACAGCTGCAGGCTGAGTTTGTTCAGGAAGTAGTGGCAGCATCGGTTTATGCCCGTAAGGCTCATCCTGAGGCAAAGGCTCTCATCGATATCGGTGGAGAGGATGCCAAGGTTGTTTTCTTCAAGCCTAATGGCGGAATGGAGCTTCGCATGAACGGAAACTGTGCCGGAGGTACTGGTGCATTTATTGACCAGATGAGCGTATTAATGGGAGTAGACAACCAGAAAATGAGCCAGTTGGCTATGAATGCCCAACATGTTTATCCGATGGCAGCCCGCTGTGGTGTCTTCGCCAAGACCGATATCCAGAATCTCATGGCACGCAATCTTCCGGAAGAGGATATTGCAGCTAGTATCTTTCATAGCATCGCAGTACAAACTGTGGTGACGCTTTCTCACGGCATCGACTTCGAGGCTCCTATCCTGCTTTGCGGTGGTCCGCTGACCTTTCTCCCAGCACTCCGCAAAGCATTCTGCGACTATATGCAGCTGTCAGAAAATGATTTCATCGTATCTGAAAATAGCAATCTGATTCCTGCGCTGGGATGCGCCTACCGTAATTCTCCCACAGATTCCGCAGATTCTACAGATGATTCTGATTCTGACGGAATCCAGCTTTCCATACTCAGAAAGCGCTTACATCAGGAAATAAAGGTTGAGTGGAACAGTAGCTTGGAACCTTTGTTTAAAAACGAAATGGAGCACGATAAATGGCTCCAGTCAAAAGCAAGATTCGCTACCGAAACCCATCCTCTGGCAAAAGGTAAGCAGCAGGTAGTTATCGGTATTGATTCCGGCTCCACTACGACCAAGATTGTGGCAGTTAGAATGGGAAGCAATACGGATACAGATGCGAAATCTGCCCAAAAGGACAAGGGCGATATTGTCTTTACAAACTATCGTCTGAACCTAGGCAACCCTATTAAGGCGGTAGCCGATGGTCTGAACGCCCTGAAGCAGGAAGCAGAACATAGAGGGGCTGAACTGGAAATCGTAGGCTCTTGTTCTACCGGCTATGGCGAGGAACTGATTAAGGCTGCATTCGGACTTGACAGCGGCATTATCGAAACCATGGCACACGAACGAGCAGCTGCATCACTCATGCCTGACGTCAGTTTCATCCTTGATATTGGCGGACAGGACATGAAGGCTATCTTCGTAGAAAAAGGTGCTGTAGTTAGAATGGAACTCAACGAGGCATGCTCTTCCGGTTGCGGAACCTTCATACAGACTTTTGCCAATAACATGGGATATTCTGTAGGTGATTTCGCCAAACTTGCCTGCCAGTCTAAAGCTCCTTGCGACCTGGGTACCCGCTGTACGGTCTTCATGAATTCCAAGGTAAAGCAGGTTCTCAGAGAGGGGGCTTCGGTGGCTGATATTTCTGCCGGAATCTCTTATTCGGTTATCAAGAACTGTCTTTATAAAGTACTGAAACTCCATGGTAACGAGAACCTTGGAGGAAAAATCGTCGTACAGGGTGGTACCATGAGAAACGATGCTGTGGTAAGAGCTTTCGAATTGCTGACTCATACCGAAGTGGCCCGTAGCAACATGCCGGAATTGATGGGTGCCTACGGCTGTGCACTCCATGCGGCAGCTGATTACCCAACAGAGACGAATGCCCGGAGCATTGACGACCTTCTGAATCTAGCTCATTACGAAACCAGGCAGTTGCAATGTAAAGGCTGTGAGAACCATTGCTATGTTTCTCGCTACACCTTCGCTGGTGGCAATAAGTTTTACTCGGGAAACAAGTGTGAACGGGTTTTCAACAACAAGGGTGCAAATGAGATAAAAGGTAAGAATATTTACGAATATAAATATCACTTACTCTTTGACGGTAAGGAAATTAAGCACTTTGATATCACAAAACGCCACATCAAGGTTGGTATCCCCCGCATTCTCAACATGTATGAGGATTTTCCGTTCTGGAATGCCCTGCTTCATGCAGCAGGTTTCGATGTCATTCTCTCTTCTGATTCAACCTTCAGCCAGTATGAAGGAGCCTTGAATACAGTTATGAGCGACAACATCTGTTTCCCTGCCAAGTTGGCTCACAGTCATCTCAAAGAACTTAATGAGAACCCGGAGGTAGACCGCATCCTGATGCCATACGTAGTATATGAACACAATGACGACCCGAAAAATACGCTGAACAGCTTCAACTGTCCTGTGGTTTCGGGCTATAGCGATGTCATCAAATCGGTAATAGATCTGAAGAAACCGATAGATTCTCCAGTCATCAACTTTGCACAATCCAAGGCTTTGGAAAAGCAAATAGTAGATTATCTCAAAAAGTTGGGAATAAACAAAAAGACTGCCCAAAAAGCCTTGAGAGAAGCGCTCTATGCGCAAGCTGCCTATTCAGCAGAAATCAAGACGAAAGCTTGGGAGATTCTCAATCAGAACGAGGAAAAGCCTCGTCTTACCATCCTCCTGGCTGGTCGTCCTTATCATACAGACCCGTTGGTTCAGCACAAGTTGAGCGAGATGATTGCAAACCTGGGAGTTAACGTAATCAGCGAAGACATCGCCAGAGGCTCATCAGACAACAACGATGCATACAACAGCCAGCCAGAGACTTATCTTGTCAAGCAATGGGCTTACATGAACCGCATCATGAAGGCTGCGCAATGGGCAGCCGAACAGGGTGACAATGTACATTTCGTACAGATGACCAGCTTCGGTTGCGGACCGGACAGCTTTATCCAGGACGAGATTCGTGACATCATGAAGCGCCACAACAAGCCTTTCACGCTCTTGAAGATAGATGATGTCAGCAATATTGGTTCGCTGAAGCTTCGTGTCCGCTCGCTGATAGAAAGCCTAAAGGGAGTGAAGAGTGAAGAACGAAGAGTGAAAAATTCAACAGCAGAAGAAATTCAACATTCAACACTCAACACTCAACATTTACAGCAGACCAAGGTTTTCACCAAGCAGGATGTGCATCGCAAGATTCTCGCTCCGTTCATGACTGAGTATCTCACTCCTATTATTCCTCCTATCCTGAAGCTGATAGGTTATGATGTAGAAGTTTTGCCTATGAGCGATGAAGCTAGTGCAGAAATTGGCTTGAGATTCGCCAACAATGAGGTTTGCTATCCTGCAACACTCATCGTGGGCGACATCATCAAAGCCTTGAAATCAGGCAAATACGACCTCAAGAACACGGCTGTAGTAATGAGCCAAACGGGTGGACAGTGTCGTGCAACCAACTATGCAGGCCTCATCAAACGGGCGATGATTTCCAACGGTTTCCAGGATGTACCATTACTCACACTAGGCGTGACAGCCTCGACAGGTGAAGCTTCCGGTTCTACGGATGATAAGCAAGACTATAATGAGCAGGATGGCTTCAACGTGCCTTGGCTAAAATACAGCCAGATTATCGTTACCGCTATTTTCTATGGCGATGCGATTAACGAGATGTACAACGCCTGCATCGCAAGAGAACGGAAACAGGGAATAGCCAAGGAATTACGGGATAAGTACATACGCCTCATCGACGAGCCTATCGCCCGAAACTCAGCAAAAGGTCTCATCAAGCTCCTGGAACAGGCTGCAGAGGAATTCAACCAGATGACCCTAGACAAGGATGTACCCAAAGTGGGCATCGTAGGAGAAATCTTCCTGAAGTTCAATCCTTTTGCCCATCAGTACCTGGAGCGATACATCATCTCTAAAGGCATTGAGGTAGTGCCTCCGCTACTCGCTCCGTTCTTCCTTCAGGAATTCGTGAATGTAGAGATACAGAAGCACATGCGACTGAATTGTACCAAGGTACCAGACTTCATCATCAAGGGTGCTTATCAGGCATTGATAGGCAGAAGATTGCGCCAGGTGAACAAGGCAGCCAGCAAGTTCCGCTACTTCCGTCCATTCACCAATATTTATGATGATGCGAAGGATGTGCAGGGATTGGTTTCGCTGGCAGCACAGTTTGGAGAAGGCTGGCTCCTGCCTGCCGACATCGTGGGTTATATCCGAGACGGAGTGAATAATATCATCTCGCTCCAGCCATTCGGCTGCATAGCTAACCACGTGATTTCCAAGGGTATCGAGAAACGGTTACATGAGCGTTTTCCTCAACTGAACCTGGTATCCCTCGATTTCGATTCGGGAGTTTCAGAAGTAAATGTCACCAACCGATTGCTGCTCTTTTTAGACAGTATCACAGAATAGAAGCCGAAAAAGCAGATTCCGTATTTTAGTGAATCTGCTTTTTCTGTTTCGATTATTCTACAAAAAAGCAAAAAAAACAGCCGTCATTTTTTTGCAATTCAAGAAATAAATCGTATCTTTGCACACGAATTTTATTGATACATGAAGAAAATGAGTAAAGATACATTAACTCATCAGCTGACAGAGACCATCGACGAGCTTTCTTGCGCCGATTCATTAAAAGGTCTATTCCATCAGCACAGAGACGGAAATCCACTTCCTTCGGGCAAGGCGCTCGAAGATATTATCAATCTGTCTCGCTCCATCCTCTTTCCGGGATATTTCGGCAATTCTTCCGTAAATATCTCCACTATCAAATATCATATTGGAGTAAGAGTAGAGAAACTCTACGAGATGCTTGCAGAACAGATTCTCGCCGGACTCTGCTTCGCCAATGATTGCGAAACTGAGACACAGGCTGAACTACAGCATCAACGTGCCAAGGCTGGCGTTATCGCAGCAAAAGCCATCATGGAGTTTCCAAAACTTCGTAAAATTCTCGCCACCGACGTGGAGGCTGCCTATAATGGAGACCCTGCGGCAATGAGCCACGGAGAAATCATCTCCTGCTATCCTGTCATCAAGGCGATAACCAACTATCGTATCGCTCATGTACTTCACCTGCTCGGTGTGCCACTCATTCCTCGTATGATGACCGAATTGGCACATTCAGAGACCGGTATCGATATCAATCCAGAGGCTACCATCGGTCACCACTTCACCATCGACCATGGAACGGGTGTGGTAATCGGAGCCACCTGCATCATCGGCAACAATGTGAAACTCTACCAGGGTGTAACCCTCGGAGCCAAGAGTTTTCCACTCGATAAGGACGGCAACCCTATCAAGGGAATCCCTCGTCACCCTATCCTGGAAGACGATGTCATCGTCTATGCCAATGCTACAATCCTCGGTCGCATCACCATCGGAGAAGGCTGCGTAGTGGGAGCTAACGTATGGGTAACCAAGGATATGAAGCCAAAAACAAAGAAATATAAAAAAGAAAAACAAAGTTTATTAGATATAGAATTCAATAATGGAACAGGAATTTGAACTCATTGCCAAGACCTTCATGGGCCTCGAGCCTGTCTTGGCTGAAGAGCTCACCCAGTTGGGTGCCAATAATGTACAGATCGGTCGCCGCATGGTGTCTTTCACAGGCGACAAGGAAATGATGTATCGTGCTAACTTCCAGTTGCACACAGCCATCCGTATCTTAAAGCCTATCAAGCACTTCAAGGCTAGAAGCGCTGAAGAGGTGTATGATCAGATTCAGAAGATCAAGTGGGATGACATCTTAGACGTGAAGAAGACTTTCTCTGTTGACTCAGTAGTCTACTCAGAGGAGTTCCGCAACTCACGCTTCGTAACCTACAAGGTAAAGGATGCGATTGTTGACTGGTTCCGCGAGAAGCAGGGTACACGTCCAAATATCAGCGTATCTAACCCGGATATCCGCCTCAACATCCACATTGCAGAAGACAATGCCACCTTGAGTCTCGATTCGAGTGGTGAGAGTCTGCACCGCCGTGGCTACCGCCAGGAGCAGGTAGAGGCACCTCTGAACGAGGTTCTCGCTGCAGGTATGATTCTGATGACCGGCTGGAAGGGCGAATGCGATTTCATCGACCCGATGTGTGGTTCAGGTACCATCGCCATCGAAGCTGCCCTCATCGCCCGCAACATCTCTCCAGGTGTATTCCGCAAGGAGTTTGCCTTCGAGAAGTGGAACGATTTCGATCAGGATCTCTTCGACATGATTTACAATGATGACTCTCAGGAGCGCGAGTTTGAGCACCACATCTACGGTTATGATGTAGATATGAAGGCTGTAAATACAGCTAATCTCAACGTACGTGCTGCAGGTTTGACCAAGGATATAACGATTTCACAGCAAGATTTCAAGAACTTCACTCAGCCAGCAGAGAAGAGCATCATCGTGATGAACCCTCCATACGGTGAGCGTATCTCTACCCCTAACCTCTTGAATACTTACAAGATGATTGGCGAGCGCTTCAAGAAGGCTTTCGCAGGCAACGAGGCTTGGGTATTGAGTTACCGCGAGGAATGCTTTGAGCAGATTGGTCTGAAGCCATCTATCAAGATTCCTGTATACAACGGAAGTTTGGAATGCGAATTCCGCAAGTACGTGATGTTCGACGGTAAGATGAAGGAATTCCGCTCTGAAGGCGGTATTGTCAAGACCGAAGCCGAGAAGCGCGAAATGGCTCAGAAGCATCGTTTCAAGAAAGAGCGCGAGTTTAAGAAACGCGTAAGCGAGGAGACAGAAAACGAGGATGCAGACATCCGCAGCTTCCAGTTCCATAGCCATCGCCTGGAAGACTTTGAAAAGCGCCGCAATGAGATTCGCCGTGGCGGACGAAGCCACGATGATGATGACCGCAAGGGCGGACGCAGCTTCGGCGGAAAGCGTGGCAACGACCGTGACGACAAGCGTGGCGGATTCAAGGGAGACCGCAAGGGTGGCAGAGATTTCGGAGGCAAACGCTTTGAAAAGGGAGACAAGCGTGGCGGATTCAAGGGAGACCGTCGCGGTGGTCATGATTTCGGAGGAAAGCGTGGTGGCAAGCCTAGCTTCAACACCGACTTCGATGATGAGGATTAAAAACTACGCATCAAACTATACAAGACCTTGACGTGGCATTCTGCCACATCAAGGTTTTTATTCATTCAATCAACAAACAAAATAACAATGAATCTAAAGAATTCAATTTATAAATTATCTTTTGCAGCAATGATTTCCATGATGGCAATGAATGCAACCGAGATACAGGCTCAGGGCGTGGTTCCTGCACAGAAGGGTGAAAAGACCTTCACCTTGGAAGATTTGAACTTCGGTGGTCATAACTATCGCAACATGGTGGCAAAGAACCGCTGGTGCACCTGGTGGGGAAATGAACTCATCCGCCAGGACGTGGAGGCTTGCTATCTCGTGAACAAGGCTACGGGCAAGGAGATCAAACTCTTCGGCATCAACGATATCAACCAGTGGATTGCTCCTACCAAGGACATCAAGGTAAGAGCCCTCTACAACGCTCAGTTCCCTTTCGCAGGCAAGAGCATCGTAATGGTAAGCAATGGCAGCAAGACCTACACCATCGACTTCAAGAAGCATAAGCTGCTGAGCGAGATGGAGTTTGCTGACGGCGAAAACCTCCTCGAGGCGAACGCCCAGCAGAATGCATTCGCCTATCTGAAGGGAAGCAACCTCTATGTGCGCACCTTCAACGTAGCCAACAATGCCATGACCCGAGAGAAGAAATCGCACGATTTTCAGATATCAAAGGATGGCAGCCGAGAAATCGTTTATGGTCAGAGCGTTCACCGCGATGAGTTCGGCATCAGCAAGGGTACCTTCTGGAGCCCTGACGGCAAACAGCTCGCCTTCTACCGCATGGACCAGAGCATGGTGACAGATTATCCGCAGGTGGATATCCCGGAGATTGATTACTTCAATCATCCTGAGACAGAGACCTGCTGCGCCAAGCCTGCACCAGACAAGTATCCGATGACGGGCGAGACATCTCATAAGGTGACCGTAGGCGTGTTCGACTGCATGACCGGCAAGACCATCTATCTGAAGGCTGGCGATCCAACAGACCGCTATTTCACCAACATCACATGGAGTCCAGACAGCAAGACCATCTATATGTTCGAACTGAACCGCGACCAGAACGACTGTCGCCTGACAGCCTACAGCGCAGAGACTGGCGAGAAGACAGGTGAACTCTATCGCGAAACAGATGAGAAATACGTAGAGCCTTGCCACCCAATCCAGTTCCTGCCTTGGGACAACAACAGCTTCATCATGCAGAGCCGCAAGGATGGCTACAACCACCTCTATCTCTGCACCCTGGGCAAACACGGCAGCCGTATGGCAAGCAACACGGAATCGCTCGAAATCAAGCAGTTAACTTCCGGTAAATGGGAGGTGATGGAAGTGCTCGGCTTCAACGCCAAGCGCAAGAGCATTGTCATCGCATCTAACGAGTGCTCTCCTATCCAAAGAAACATCTTCGTGGTGGATACCAAGACCGGCAAGCGCACCATGATGGACGACTGCGGCAAGGGATGGCACAACGCTACCCTGAGCGAGAACGGACAGTTTATCTATGATAACTACTCTACCCCAACCGTGCCTCGCAAGATAGCCATCGTGAACACCGAGAACGGCAAGCGTACCGCTTACTTCACAGCAGAGAACCCATGGAAGGGCTACAACGTGCCTGAGTACAGCTGCGGTTCCATCAAGGCTGACGACGGCGAGACCGACCTCTACTGGAGAATGGTGAAGCCAGTGAACTTCGACCCCAACAAGAAGTATCCTACTATTATATATGTATATGGCGGTCCTCACGCCCACAACGTGGATGCCCGCTGGAACTACTCTAGCCGTGGCTGGGAAACCTACATGGCAGAAAAGGGCTATCTGCTCTTCATCCTCGACAACCGTGGAAGCGAGAACCGTGGCAAGGCTTTCGAGCAGGCTACCTTCCGCCAGCTCGGACAGATTGAGATGCAAGACCAGATGAAGGGCGTGGAATATCTGAAGACGCTTCCTTACGTAGATGCTGACAAGATTGGCGTTCACGGCTGGAGCTTCGGCGGATTCATGACCATCTCGCTGATGACCAACCACCCTGATGTGTTCAAGGTAGGCGTAGCAGGCGGTCCGGTAATCGACTGGCACTGGTACGAGGTGATGTATGGCGAGCGCTATATGGATACCCCACAGACCAACCCAGAGGGTTACAAGAAGACATCCCTGCTCTATCAGGCTAAGAACCTGAAGGGTAAGCTGCAGATTATCCAGGGCTTGAACGATGTAACTGTAGTACCACAGCATTGCCTCACCTTCCTGAAGGCATGTATCGCAGCAGGTACACAGCCAGATTTCTTCGTATACCCAGGCGAACCTCATAACATGAGAGGTCACCAAAGCACTCACTTGCATGAGCGCATCAGCAATTACTTCTTCGACTATTTGAAGTAAAACTTGCAAAAAAATATATTTTATGTAAATATTTTGCCTAATTCATAGGATTTTAGTAACTTTGCAGCAAAATGGAGAAATTAAGTATCCTAAGGTAAAATATCAGAGGAACTATTAAACGTACAACGATGAAAATATTATTGTTAGGAGGCGGTGGACGCGAGCACGCCTTAGCTTGGAAAATCGCTCAGAGCGAAAAGTGTGAGAAACTTTTTATCGCTCCAGGTAATGCCGGTACTCAGAATGTCGGCGAGAACGTGAATATCAAGGCTGACGACTTCGAGGCTCTGAAGAACTTCGCTGTCGAGAACGGTGTTGATATGGTTGTTGTTGGTCCTGAAGACCCATTGGTAAAGGGTGTTTATGACGACTTCAAAACCGATTCTCGCACCAAGAACATTCCTGTAATCGGTCCTTCAAAGGCTGGTGCTGTATTGGAAGGCAGCAAGGACTTCGCCAAGAAGTTTATGAAGCGCCACAACATTCCTACAGCTCAATACGAGACTTTCGATGGCGAGCATGTAGAGGAAGGTCTTAAATTCCTGGAGACCTTGAAGGCTCCATACGTATTGAAGGCTGACGGTTTGTGCGCAGGTAAGGGTGTTCTCATCCTCCCTACTTTGGAAGAGGCAAAGAAGGAGTTCAAGGAGATGCTGGGCGGTATGTTCGGCAATGCTTCTGCACGTGTGGTTATCGAGGAATTCCTGAGCGGCATCGAATGCTCTGTCTTTGTTCTCACAGATGGCAAGAACTATAAGATTTTGCCTGAGGCTAAGGACTACAAGCGTATCGGTGAGCACGATACCGGTTTGAATACAGGCGGTATGGGTAGTGTTACCCCTGTGCCATTCGCTACCAAGGAATGGATGCAGAAGGTAGACGAGCGCATCATCCGTCCTACAGTAGAGGGACTTGCAGAAGAGAACATCGACTACAAGGGCTTCATCTTCTTCGGACTGATCAACGTTGAGGGCGAGCCAATGGTCATCGAGTACAACTGCCGTATGGGCGACCCAGAGACAGAAAGTGTCATGCTCCGATTGAAGAGCGACATCGTAGACCTCTTCGAAGGTGTTGCTACTGGCGACCTTGACAAGCGAAACATCGAGTTTGATGAGCGTGCAGCAGTCTGCGTCATGCTCGTGAGCGGTGGTTATCCAGAGGCTTACAAGAAGGGCTATCCTATCGAAGGTATCGACAAGGTTGAAGGTTCTGTGGTATTCCACTCTGGTACAGCGATGAAGGATGGACAGGTAGTAACCAACGGTGGTCGTGTCATCTGCGTAAGCAGCTACGGCAAGGACAAGGAAGAAGCCTTGAAGAAGAGCTTTGCCGAGGCCCAGAAGATTCAGTTCACCGACAAGTACTTCCGTTCAGACATCGGACAGGACCTTTAAGTAATGTTTAATTAGTAGTGATTAATGATTAATTAGGCAGATGCCTTATCGTTTACTTCAGAAGTAAAAATTAAACATTAATCACTAAACACTAATATAGATGTTAAGAAAAAAAACTTTTCAAAATAAAGTAGCACCTAGTCGCTACGCATTACCATTCACTGCAACCCTTGCCACCTTGGTTTGGGTTGCAGTAGGTTTTATAGAGGGTAACATTTGGCTTAATTTTGCTTTTACCATCATATCTACATTACTGATGGTAGAACTCAACAACCACAACTCTCTGATGCGTACCTACAGCCGAATGGTTTCGTGCAGTTTTCTGGTACTAGTCACCATGACTAGTCTACCAACCCCATCTTATAAAGCCAATATCGTGTCGATGTGTTTCATCGCCTTCTATCTCATTATATGGAATAGCTATCAGGATAAACGGTCGGCAGGATGGACTTTCTATGCCTTTACCTGTATCGGACTCGCTTCGATGGTATTCATACAGATAGGTTATTTCTTACCGATATTATGGCTGATGATGATGGTATTCACCAATTCCTTCAGTATCAGAAACTTATTTGCCTCACTCATCGGAATCATCATACCTTACTGGTTCGCGGCAGGATACTATGCCTATACCAACAACATCGATGGACTTGTCTGCCATTTTACAGAATTCATCAACTATCATGAGTTGTTTGATTATTCAAGGGTAACCGACCATGAAATCGTCAACCTGATATTCATCACCATTCTGGGCATTATCGGTTCCATCCACTTCCTGCACACAGCATATGCTGACAAGATTCGTACGAGAATGATATACGAGTCGTTCACCATGGTGAACTTCGTGAGCCTCGCCTTCATCATCCTGCAGCCTCAGCACATCAAGGAGTTAGGCAGCATCATGATCGTAAACACGGCGCCACTCATCGCTCACTTCATCACCTATACCAAGGGAAAAATAACCAATATCATGTTTATCACGATGCTCGTGATGACTGTCTTGATATTATTATACAATATATTCATTCCTGAAACTGTATTATTACAGGCAGTTCAAGGATTAAATTAAGTGTTCACGGATAAAGTTTGATGTTATTAAACCTACATCAGACCTATTAAATGACGAATTGACAATGAGTTGGATTATCAGTTTCTTAATCGACTGGGGCTATTGGGGCATGCTTGCTGCAGCTTTTCTGGCAGGTTCTTTCTTCCCATTCAGCAGCGAGGCAGTAATGGCAGGCTTGCAGGCAGCCGGACTAGAGCCTCTCCCCCTCGTTATCTACGGTAGCATCGGCAATGTGCTTGGTTCCATGTTCAACTACGGTGTGGGCAGAATGGGTAAGATGGAATGGATAGAGAAATACCTGCATGTGAAGAAAAAAAGTCTGGATAAGGCTGAACGTTTCATGGCAGGCAGAGGCGCCTGGATGGGATTCTTCGCCTTTCTCCCACTATTGGGAAGTGCCATCACCATCGTTTTAGGCTTGACAAGAGCCAATATTCCGATTTCGATACTCAGTATCACCATCGGAAAAGTACTAAGATATGTTTTATTGGTCTATGGACTGAGTTTTATCGTTTAATTATGAAGAGATTTTTATACCTTATTATAATATGCACCCTAATGGTTGGCTGCAAAAGCAACCAGCAAAAGGCTGGCATGGCTGAAAGTAATGCCAAGCCTACTGTAACCGTTACCATCCCTCCCTACCAATATTTCGTAGATAAGATTGCCGGAGACAAGGTAGATGTCAACGTAATGGTATCGAATGGTAACAACCCAGAAACATACGAGCCAAACGCCCAGCAGATGATGGAACTCTCCAATAGTGCACTCTATCTGAAAGTGGGCAGCATCGGCTTCGAGCAGACTTGGATGAAGAAACTGCAGGACAACGCTCCCGACATGAAGGTGATTGATACCTCTGTAGGCATCAAGCCTGCCCAAACACCTGGCGGCAATATCGACCCACATGTATGGATGAGTTGCAAAAACGCCCGCATCATCGCCAGCAACATGCTCAAGGCACTCTGCGAACTGGAGCCAAAACACAAGACTTTCTTCGAGAAGAACTACAAATCGCTACTCAGCATCATCGACAAGAGAGACAGCACCATCAAGGAAAGTTTCAAAGAGAACCCAGATTTGGTACGCAAGTTTGTGATTTATCACCCTATCCTTACCTACTTTGCCCGTGACTACCAGCTTGAGCAGCTAGTCATAGAGGAAGAAGGAAGGGAGCCAAGTGCCGCCCAGCTGAAGAGCCTCATCAAGAGAGCAAGAAAAGAGAAGATCAAATATTGCCTCATACAAGCAGAGTTTGCCAACCGCAACACCAATACATTCATCAACGAGAGCCACACCAAGCCAATGAATATCAACCCATTGCAAGGCGAATGGAACTGGGCGATGCATGAAGCAGCCGCCGCAGTACAAGGCAAAGAAATAGTGGTTGGAAAGTAGGCTCGCCAATATTTTATAAAAAGTATAAAGAACAATAACTAATCATAAAGTTCAATGTTCAAAGTTCAAAGTTCAAAGTTGGACGTACAAAGTTCAAAGTTAATAGAGATTGAGCATCTATCCGCCGGATACGATGGCAAACAGGTGCTCCACGACATCAATCTCACCGTCTATCAAGACGATTATCTTGGCATCATCGGACCAAACGGTGGTGGCAAGACCACCCTCATGCGCCTCATTCTGGGACTGATGAAGCCAACAGAAGGAAGAATCAGATATTATAAAGATGGGCAGGAAGTCAAGGAAATCCGAATGGGCTATCTCCCACAATACAACTCCCTCGACAAACAGTTCCCTATCTCCGTCTACGAAGTGGTACTATCAGGGCTCAGCAAGAGTCTCTTTTCGAGATATACGAAAACGCAGCATCAGCAGGTGCTCAATTGTCTAGAACGTATGCAATTGATGGAATTCAAGGACCGCCACATCGCAGCCCTTAGCGGTGGACAGCTGCAGCGAGTTCTCCTCGCCCGGGCTATTGTCTCAAAGCCGGATGTAGTAATCCTCGATGAGCCAAACACCTATATCGACCGCAGATTTCAAAAGCAGATGTACGAGATGCTGGAGCAAATTAACAAGGAGTGCGCCATCATCATCGTGAGCCACGACATTGCCGAAGTGCTTAATAACGTGAAGCACATCGCCTGTGTGAACCATCATCTGCATTATCACGATACAGCAGATATGCCAAGAGAAAAACTGGAAGAACATTTTCTAAATGTTTAGGTAGATAATATAATAATGCCTAAAAAACAAGAACAAACTTCAAGATTATCTCATCTTTTTAGTATCTTTGCAACGTTTTATACACATTATATAATAGGAAACATAGAAATATAATACATTAAAGTTTAAACAATAATGAAACAGTACAAATTGGTGGACAATATCTTTGGATGGGTCGCATTCATCATTGCGGCTTTCGTTTATTGTTCCACGATTGAGCCGACAGCCAGTTTCTGGGACTGTCCTGAGTTTATTACAACTGCCTACAAGCAGGAAATCGGTCACCCACCAGGGGCACCGTTCTTCATGCTCTTGGGCAATTTCTTCACACATTTCGCCAGCGATACCACTCAGGTGGCTAAGATGGTAAACACGATGAGCGCACTTCTCAGTGCCGTCTGCATCATGTTCCTCTTCTGGACCATCACCCATTTGGCTCGCAAGCTTATCATCGGTGACTGGAAGGAGATGACCACCGGCAAACTGATTGCCATTGAAGCATCCGGTATGGTGGGCGCCCTCATCTATACCTTCAGCGATACCTTCTGGTTCTCAGCTGTTGAGGGTGAGGTATATGCCTTCTCTTCTGCCTTTACCGCTGTGGTATTCTGGTTGATTCTGAAGTGGGAAGACCATGCCGATGAGCCTCATAGCGACCGCTGGCTCGTACTCATCGCTTATATGACAGGTCTGAGTATCGGTGTGCACTTGCTTAACCTGCTCTGCATTCCAGCCATCGTACTGGTTTATTACTACAAGAAGGTGCCTCATGCCAACCTGAAGGGCTCGCTCCTGGCACTGGTTCTCTCCTTCCTGGTAGTAGTTGCCGTATTGTATGGTGTGGTTCCAGGTATCATCACCGTAGGCGGATGGTTTGAGCTGTTCTTCGTCAACGTGCTCGGTTGTCCATTCAATACCGGTGAAATCGTATATATCATCTGCCTCGTAGCCTCTGTTATCTGGGGTATCTACGAGACATACAATGCCTCAGAAAAGAACGAGAAGAAGCAGAACATCGCCTTCGTTCTCGGCTTCGGCATGCTCGGTATTCCTTTCTATGGATATGGCTGGACTGCCGTAATCTGTGGCGTCATCGTATTGGCAGCCCTCTGGTTCGCCTTGAACTACAAGCGCAAGAAGGAAATTACAACAGGTGTTGACGAGGTAACAGGCATCACAAAGAAGAAGATGCAGGTATTGCCTCTCATCTCTGCCCGCATCAAGAATACAGCATTGCTCTGCATGCTGATGCTGATGATTGGTTACTCAAGCTATGCGCTCATCGTAATCCGTTCATCTGCCAACCCTCCTATGGACCAGAACTCTCCTGAGGACATCTTTACCTTGGGTAGTTACTTGAGCCGTGACCAGTATGGCGACCGTCCTTTGTTCTATGGTCAGGCTTATACCTCTCAGGTAGCTCTTGAGGTAGATGGCAACATGTGCAAGCCGGTCATGAAGGAAGGTGAACCGGTTTACCAGCGCAAGGAGAAGGCTTCTGCAGATGAGAAGGACTCCTACTTTGTAGTAAGTCATAAGAACAAGTACGTCTATGCACAGAATATGCTCTTCCCTCGTATGTACAGTTCGGCTCATGCCTCAGCATACGAAGACTGGATGGGTGGCGTAGAAGGTTCCCAGGTACCTTACGACCGTTGCGGTGAAAGCATCATGGTGAAGGTTCCTTCACAGATTGACAACATCCGCTTCTTCCTCTCATATCAGTGCAACTTCATGTACTGGCGCTACTTCATGTGGAACTTTGCCGGACGTCAGAACGACATTCAGGGCAATGGCGAACCAGAACATGGTAACTGGATTTCCGGTTTCTCATTCATTGATGATGCACTCTATGGCGACCAGAGCAAATTGCCAGACGACCTGAAGGCGAACAAGGGACACAACGTGTTCTACTGCATGCCACTGATTCTCGGTCTCATCGGTCTCTTCTGGCAGGCTTGGTATACCCGCAAACGCAAGGTAATGAAGAACGGCGTGGAGACTGAGGAGACTCTTCCTATCGGTATCCAGCAGTTCTGGGTGGTATTCTTCCTGTTCTTCATGACAGGTCTTGCCATCGTCATCTACTTGAACCAGACTCCTATGCAGCCACGTGAACGTGACTATGCTTATGCCGGTTCATTCTATGCATACGCTATCTGGTGTGGTCTTGGCGTCCTCGCCATCATCAACCTTCTGAAACAGAAGATGAAGCTCAGCGGTACTGCCGTTTCTGCTATCGTAGCAGTCATCACACTTCTCGTCCCAATCCAGATGGCTTCACAGACTTGGGATGACCACGACCGCTCTAACCGCTATACCTGCCGTGATTTTGGTCAGAACTATCTGATGTCACTCCAGGAGAAGAGCAACCCTATCATCTTCACCAATGGTGATAACGATACCTTCCCACTCTGGTACAACCAGGAGGTAGAAGGCGTAGGAACAGATGCCCGCGTATGTAACCTGAGCTACCTGCAGACCGACTGGTATATCGACCAGATGATGCGTCCTGCATACAACTCACCATCCGTGCCAATCACCTGGCCACGTCTCGACTTCTGTTCAGGTACCAACGAATATGTATCTGTTGAGCCTGAGGCAAAGAAGCAGATTCTCGATTTCTACAAGCAGGATCCGGAGAATGCCAAGAAGCAGTTTGGTGACGAACCGTTCGAACTCAAGAACATCCTGAAGAACTGGGTACGCAGCAAGAACCCTGACATGCACTTCATCCCTACAGATACCCTCTATGTCACCATCGACAAGGAGGCTGTAAAGAAGAGCGGCATGATGATGGCATCAGATTCTATTCCAGACAAGATGGTCATCTCGCTTGCCGGCAAGAGCGCACTCTACAAGGGCGACCTCATGATGCTCGAAATGCTGGCACAGTGTAACTGGACCCGTCCGCTCTACGTAGCACTCACCGTAGGCGAAGAGAACTATATGAACCTCGGTGACAACTTCGTACAGGAGGGACTTGTGAACCGTATCACTCCGTTCACCACCAACAAGCCAGGTGCCAAGAACTTCGATACAGAGAAGACCTATCATAACATCATGACCCGATTCAAGTTCGGTAACCTCAAGCAGAAGGGTCTCTATATCGACGAGACAACCATGCGCATGTGTTATACTCACCGTCGCCTGCTTGCTCAGACTGCTCTCCAGCTCATAGCTGAAGGCAAGAAGCAGAAGGCTATCAACATCTTGAAGAAGGCTGATGTAGAGATTCCGGCATACAACGTAACACTCGATTACATGAGTGGTGGTCTGGATATGGCTCGCGGCTGGTTGATGACCGGTCAGAAAGCCAAGGGTAAGGAATATGTAGAAGCAGTTTGGAAGAACGCTTCACAGTATCTCAACTATTACCTCTCATTGTCTAACGACCGATTCCTCATGAGTCAGAACGACTGCATCCGTCAGATTATGATTATGCAGAGCATCTGCGATGTAGCAGGAATGGTAAGTCCTCAGTTGGAACAGAAGTATCAGAAGCAACTCAACAACCTCTATACCCTGTACCACGGCAGAGGCGGCAAAATGCCAGAAGGCAATCAGTAAATATCAGAAAGTTTGATGTAGCGATGGCTACATCAAACTTTTCATTATTCATAATAATCATTTTTTCCCATGTTCATAGAGCAACCAGCCAAATGGCTTAGATGGTTATATCCAAAGGCTATCTGGAGAATGGACAAGAATGACCACTCGGTGTATCTCACATTCGATGACGGTCCCATTCCAGAATCCACTCCATTCATTCTGGAAACCCTGAGAAAATACAACATCAAGGCTACCTTCTTTATGGTGGGCGAGAATGTATTGCGCAACCACGACCTCTACAACCAGATTGTGGCAGAGGGACATCAGGTGGGCAACCATACATTCAACCACATCGGTGCTTTCAAGCATCGTGTCATCTCATACGTTCTCAATACCAATAAAGCGAATGAGTTGATACATGCCCATCTCTTCCGTCCACCCCATGGATGGATGAGAGCCAGCGAATACTGGTGGCTGCATCGTACCTATAAAGTAATTATGTGGGACCTGGTTACCCGCGACTATTCTAAATGGATGACGGCAGAAGACGTGGTAAACAACGTGAAGAAGTATGCCCGCAACGGCAGCATCATCACCTTCCACGACTCATTGAAGAGCATCGACAAACTGAAGACAGCTCTTCCACAATCCATTGAATGGCTCATGGAACAGGGTTATGAATTTAAGATTTTTGAATAAACAGACATGAAAAGAATCAATAGTTATCAAGCTGTAGCTTCATTTGTAAGAGGTTTCTTCGAGGCTTATGCCCGAGGCATCATGGATGCAGCCATCGGAGGAGATGACTTCCAGAAGAAGAACGATCCGAAAGAGGTGAAGCAGATGATGCTGGAACACTATGGAGAAGTGAACCAGTATTTCTTCGACATCATGTTCTCTACCCTCGTACGACTCAACTACAAGAGCGCAGAAGAGGCTAATGAGCGCATGAAGAAGAACTTTGAGAGCATGAAGCAAGCGGATCCTACCTTCGAGCCAACCATGCTCGACTATCTGCGCATCGCCTGCAAATCCAACCAGCTTTACAAGGCGATGGAAGCTGAATACAAGCGCAACTTCACCTGGCTTCTGCAAGGTAAGTTTACCACACTTGAAGAGCATGTACGCGATTATACGCATGGCATTCTCATCAGTCTTGCCGACGAACCGATGGCTATCCATCTGCTGGTGCGTATCATCGTGAAGGCATACGCAGCCGGACTGAAGTGTGGCAGCAAGGAAGGCACTCAGCATCAGCTCCACATGCCTACCCTGCATGGCATGCTGCTGAACAATGTGAACATCCTCTTGAACGAGGCTCCGCTGAAGGGCGATCCTGAAGATCCTGTCGCACTCTTCAAGGAAGCGTGCAAGAACGAAGAAGAAAACATCAATGTACTGTTCAATACATTGAACGATGCTATGAAAGAGCTGGCAGAGGAATAAGTTTTCCATCAAATTATACCGGAACTAAAATAACTGCATTTCAGCTGGGCAACAAGCGCACAACACGTGTTATGCAAGCGCACAACAGCTGATATGCAAGCGCACAACAGCTGTTATACGGTTTTAGAAGCTGACTGTTCCGAAAATAAATAAGTAATATCCGGACAACTTTTACTATAAACGAGAACGACTTCCAACACTTATAAGCATTGCTGCCTATAATTGTGAGAAGTCGTTCTCATATATAATACAGTATCTTACTGCATATCATAAACTACCTGCATGAGCTTCTTACCAAGTTCATCAGCCTGCTCCATAGTAGAAGCCTCACTATATACGCGGATGATTGGTTCAGTGTTACTCTTGCGGAGGTGAACCCACTTGTCAGGGAAGTCGAGTTTCACACCGTCGATATCAGTAACAGTTACATCCTTCTCCTTGCCATACAGCTCCTTCACCTTGATGAGGATAGCATCTACATCGGTAGAAGCGGTCAGGTCGATGCGGTTCTTGGCGATGAAGTAGTTAGGGAAGCTGGCACGAAGCTCGCTTACCTTGCAACCCTTATGAGCCAGACTGCTCAGGAAGAGTGCGATACCAACGAGGGCATCACGACCATAGTGGCTCTCCGGATAGATAACTCCACCATTGCCTTCGCCACCAATCACTGCATGAACATCCTTCATCTTGGTGGTTACATTCACCTCACCTACGGCAGAAGCACAATATGAACCGCCATGCTTCTCGGTTACATCACGGAGCGCACGAGTAGATGAAAGGTTGCTGACGGTGTTACCTGGAGTCTTGCTCAATACATAATCAGCTACACTTACCAGGGTATATTCCTCGCCAAACATCTTACCATCCTCGCAGATGAAAGCCAGACGGTCAACATCCGGGTCAACAACGATACCCATATCGTAGCCACCCTTCTTCAACTCATCCATGATACCACCGAGGTTCTTCTCCAATGGCTCTGGGTTGTGAGCAAAATCACCGGTAGGCTCAGCATTCAGGAATGTATATTCTACGCCGAGTGCATCGAGCAACTCAGGGAGAATAACGCCACCCACAGAGTTGATGGCATCTACACAAACCTTGAAGTGAGCATTCTTGATAGCCTCAACATCAACGAGCTTCAATGCAAGCACTGAGTCGATATGGCGCTTATTGAATGTATTATCTTCTGTATATTTTCCGAGAGAATCAACATCAGCATACTCGAAGTCTTCTTTTTCAGCGATACTCAACACCTCGCTACCATTGGCAGCAGTCAAGAACTCGCCCGTCTCATTCAGGAGCTTGAGGGCATTCCACTGACGTGGATTGTGGGAAGCAGTAATGATGATACCACCCGCAGCACCACTCATGGTTACAGCAAGCTCAGTAGTAGGGGTAGTAGCCAGACCAATGTTCAACACATCGTAGCCCATACCCATCAAGGTACCACAAACTACATTCTTAACCATCTCGCCCGAGATTCGAGCATCACGACCTACAACGATGGTATTACTCTTCGAAGCACCGCTACGACGAATGAAGGTAGCGTATGCAGAAGTGAACTTTACGATATCGAGCGGATTCAAAGTATCGCCCGCTGGTCCGCCAATTGTGCCGCGGATACCAGAAATAGACTTAATTAATGTCATAATTATATCTTTAAAATGAATTATTAAGGAAAATTCTTCAACCAATCAGATTATCTTCCCCGCTGGATGAGCAGATCATAGAAATATGCATTCACACTACCCGAAGCGGTTGTTGTACCGTATGAATGAGGAATCAACAAGCGAACATGGGCAACACGCTCTGCATCGGTCTGAGGACGACCAACCTTGATCCATGTAAAAGGAACGAGCCATCCACTAGGTACTACACCACTGACACCATAAGACTGACTGGCATGAGCTGTAGCCATCAAACTGGTCTTGGTATCAAAAGTGGCCTGGAAGGTTCCGGTGGTATTGGTTACCGTCATCTTATCTATATAATAAGAATAAGCAGCTACCTTATTAGAGAGTGTCCATGAATCTTTACAGATCTTGGCACGGGTATTGATGTTATATTCATCGAAACGCACCAATACATCTGCAGTTTCACCAGATTTGATAAAATCGCCACAGCCCTGTTCCAATACCTGCATATACACACCATTACTATTGAACAAGACATACTCGTTCTTGCCATTGGTATGCTCGGTAAGAGTCTTACCCTCTTTAAATCGCTTGGTAAACTCATCCTCTGAAATAACGGTGATATTCTCATTCTTCAGGAAGGCAGCGATAGAATCAAGTTCACGGTTACGCAAATCTGCGTAAGTCTCATTATCACTACATGCGGCAAACGAGAAAACGGCCGCAAAAGCTATTATTGCAAACAATAATTTCTTCATTACTATTACTTAATGTCTGAATTACTTTGTATTAAAATCTAAATTATTGCGCAAAGTTACAAAAAAGAAAAGACAACACCGAGAGGAATAGGAGGATTTTATTATAATTTATCACTTATTATCATCCAAATGCCTCTTTCGGGGTTGTTTCTTCTTATTTTTTCACTATTTGCCGGATTTATACCCGAAGTTTTACTTCAATAAATCGGCAAATGCCATAATGGCTTTCTGGGCTATCAGCTCAGCTTCTTCTATGCTGCAAAGCAATTTGCCACCCGATGCGTTGAGATGACCACCACCATTGAAGAACTGCTCTGCCATCTTATTGCATGGGAAATCATCTACCGAACGGAGACTTACCAGAATGCGGTTATCGATGTCGGTATCCTCACGGAGAGAGATAGAAAGTTTATGTCCCTTGATGGTAAGAGGCACATTCACCAATCCTTCCAAATCGCCCTTGATGAAATCATATTCCTTCAATTCCTTACGGGTAACGGTATAATAACTGGCATGAAGTGACTCGATGACCTGCAACTTCTCGTTCATCAGATGACCACGGAAGCGGACTGCAGACACACGGGCGTTATTGAATACGTTGCGATAGATCTTATCCTTGTCGATGCCCTTGGTCAGGAGCTGGCAGATGATGTAATAGATGTCCGGATTAGAGGAATTATAAGTAAATCCACCGGTATCGGTCATCATACCGCAGTAAACGCAGGTTGCCCAGGTCTTATCCAGCTCAGGGAAACCACCCAACTGCCATACCAATCGGAACACCAGTTCGCTGGCACTGCTGGCATGTGGCTGGGAAATCATCAGCTTAGCCTCCAGATTTGGAGCCAGATGATGGTCTATTACAATGCGCTGCGCCTTGCAACCGGCAAGTACATGATCCATCTCGTCAAGACGTCCGGTGCTGCCAAAGTCAACACAGAAGACGAGATCAGCCTCATCAAATGCCTGCTGCACCTTCTCCGGACGCTTATCATATCTTACAATGTCAAGAGAACCAGGCAACCAGGAAATGGCATCAGGTATCATATCCGGTACACAAACCATTGACTCCTTGCCTAGAGAGCGCAAATAATAAGCCCATCCCAAGGATGAGCCAATCGCATCGCCATCAGGTGACTTATGGGCACAAATAACAATACGACGAGAAGCCGCTATAGTCTCTCGGAGAATAGCGGCTTCCTGATCTGATAATATGTTTAAATTAATATCCATCTAACTGAATTAGAAGAGTTTGTTTGGATATACACCTTCATCGATAAGACTCTGAATCTTATCTACCACACTCTGACGGTCTGCTGCATAAGTTACACCAAACCACTTACTTGTAGTATCGAGAACCTTTACAGTAGAAGTACCCTCGTTGATGAGCTTGTTGACCATCAATGGGATAAAGAATTCAGCCTTCTTGTTCTCCATGTTCTTAGGATCGCTCAAGAACTCCTTGAAGTAAGCCTCACTGTGCTCGAAGTAATCAGGTGTGAAGCCCCAGACATTCATGGAAACAGGTGTGTTGTCCTCAACAGCAACCCACTTGCCTTCCTCGTCCTTGTAAGATACCTTACCATCGATGCGCATAATTTCAGTGCGCTCAACGCAAGTGGTCAGGTTTTCCTTATCATCCTTAGAGCAGATACCACGAGCTACAGTACCATTGTCGCTCAAGGTGTTGCCTACACGGAAACCAACCATAGCATAACGGTTCTGGCTACCCTCTGGAAGTTCAGAGAGGAACTTGCCCATAACCATGAAGCAATCGCGATTGTAGAAGTCATCGCAGTTGATTACGCAGAAAGGTTCCTTGATGATATCCTTAGCCATCAATACCGCATGGTTAGTACCCCATGGCTTCTCTCGACCCTCTGGTACGCTGAATCCCTCTGGGAGGTCGTCCAATGCCTGGAAGCAGAGCTCTGCAGGAATATGACCCTCATACTTAGAGAGGATTTTCTCACGGAACTGATCTTCGAAATCCTTACGGATAACGAAAACGATCTTTCCAAAACCAGCCTGAATAGCATCGTAGATACTGTAGTCCATAATAGTCTCACCATTAGGACCCAGACCATCGAGCTGTTTCAAACCACCGTAACGGCTACCCATACCAGCAGCCAAAAGCAATAATGTAGGTTTCATATTGTATATATTTTAAATAGTTGATACTAAAAGAATACCGATGCAAAAGTACAAAAAAATATGCACGTAGCGGAATTTTTCTATCACTTTTTTTGATTTACATCAACATTTCTCATTTTCTACCCTTCACTCTAGGCAATTTGTTCTCTCAATTCACTAAAAAGGATAACCCACTGCCAAATGCAGACTCTGATTTTTCTTGAAGCTAGGGATATTGTAGAAGCCGCTCTTGCCGGTATCGTATGGCAGATGCAAGCCGATTCCCCAATCTACACGAACCACAAACATACCCATATCGTAACGGATACCCACACCGGTGCCTACAGCCATCTGCTTATAGAACTCTCCGAACTTGAAGGCTTCATTCTCTGAGAGATCAGCATCCTTCATCCATACATTTCCGGCATCCAGGAACAGAGCACCGTAAAGGTCGCCCCAAATGCGGGGACGATACTCCAGATTTGCCTGGAACTTGATATCACCCGTACGCAGGATATTGGCATATTTATTACTCAGGTCACTATAATCCTGCTTACCCGGACCGATACCTCGCACATTGAAGGCTCTGATGCTGTTGGCTCCTCCAACATAGAACATCTCGGTATATGGTGCCTGGCTTGAGTTGCCGTAACTCCAGATGACACCTGCATTGAGATGGGCAACAAGGGTAGAAGTAGGATTCAACGTCCAATACTTCACGAAATCCGTCTCCATCTTAAAAAACTGAGAGTACTCATTCTTGAACATCGTCTTGCCATCCTCGCTCCATTTCTTACCCGCCAGGAGATAGCCCAGCGACAGGACATTACCAGCTTCGCTTACGGTCGTAGACCAGACTATAGGACTGCGATACTTCTGGGCACTGCGATAGGTATAAGTATAACTCATCTTCGGAATGAAGCGGTCAGCCATCGAAGTTGCCACATATACATTATTATTAATGATACTGTCAAACTTCGGTGAAGTATAATTCATATACTCATACGAAAGAATCAGCGGACTGAACGAGTGGCGATGCTGATAAGAGGTAGCCCAATCGTAAGTCAGCTCTCCTCCTGCCACATGGCGACGAAAATAACCGGCACGGTTCAATATGTTCATAGATGCCTTCACCGTGGTGGTTGGCGTACCATAGTAACGATGGGGCATATGACCGTTTCTGAATCTGCGCTCGTTCTGCGCCATCGTACGGAAAGCATTCCAAGGGGTTATGATACTTGGGAAGGAAAGTGAGACATCCGAACCGAATTCATACGAATTGATCTTGCTGGAACTACCTCCCTGCCCGTTGATGGTTTGCCATTCATGCGAACCATGGAAGTTGATATCGAGTTTCTCGCCTCCACGGAAAGCATTGCGCTTGGTTAAACCCACAACAAGTTCCGGACCTACTCTTCCCGTCGTCTTACCCTTGGCATTCGCCTCTATATAGAAGTCGTACGGTTTGTCAAACACCAGGTCGATGTTGGCATCCAGGGTGTCACGGTACTGAATATTTCCCAAACTGTCTATCACCTGGGTAGTACGGGGAACATACTGCACATTGGTATAACTGAAGAGTCCCATTGACTGTAATCCCGCCTTTGCCCTCGTCTCATCATCCACCATATAGAGTTTGCGAGGACGGAGTTTCAATTCTCTGAGCACCACGCCGGCACGAATCGGCATCTTCTTACCTGCATAGCGGAACTTCAGGTAGCGGCGCACGAAAGAATCGGTCATCTCCTCCATAAACTGCTTCTTGAAGTTGATGTTGAGATTGCCGATATACCATTGGCGTGTTGCCTCAGGCTCGATACTGTCGACCATCGCCAGACGGAGATTCACCTTTCCTGGCGTATTTACCGTATCAGCAAGATAAGATGCATAACCGTTCTGATAGAAGTAATAGCCATGGTTACGGAAAAGTCGGGTGAGTCGCTGGCGCTCCTGTTCCAAGGACGAAACCTTGAAAGGTCGTCCCTTCTTGATGATAGCCTCCGACATGGTGGAGTCGATAAGTTGTCTGCCATGCTCAGGGAAATTGAGATAAGCGATGGAATCCAATCTCCACAGATGACCCATATCCACCTTATAAGCCACCTTGGCTTCTTTCGGATTACTCTGGGTAAGCACCTCATAATCTACCTTGCCATTAAAATAGCCCAACTTATCGAGCTGATGTTCTGCCACCTGTGCTCTCAACTGCGGATTCACATTAGCCATCAATTTAGGCTTCGAGCCGAATACCTTGGTAATCCATCGCGAGAGTGCATCATCCGATTGGGAAAAGGCATTCCATACCCATAAGCGGACAGGAAATGGTGTACGATAATAGCTGCTTCCCATGAAAGCACCCGTTGGCGCTGAAGCCAGGGCATACTCCATCTCCTCCTTCACCGAATCAGCATACGGATCAGCCTCATAGTTGGTGTATTCTATAGGCTTCAATCCTGCAAAAAGCTGCTCGCCTTCCTTCAGGGCACTCGTTGAGGAGCACCCTGTAAACAAAAAGCTGGACAGCATCACCGATACTGCTATATATATAATAAGGTGAAGTCGATTCTTCTTTCTCATATCACTAACTTATTTTACTTGATCTTCAAAGGGTCGAACATCTGCGATGTCTTTGCCTTGTTTATCGTATCTTTCCCGGTTCCAGGAGATGCCAGAGAGTCTTTCCTGATTACCGATGCTGGCGAAGGACCTTGGGGCTGCTGCTTATCAGTCTTCAAGCGGAAGATATCCGTAAACTTGGAAAGCTTTCTGCGCCAGGTGAAACCACCGCCATATTCACCAATCTGACCGTCCAGCCAATCGTAGGTATTGGCATTGTAAAAGGCTCTTACATACATACTGGCTCCTTCGTTGAGTCGATACTGTACTTCCACATTATTAAAGAATGTCTCATTATTATTGGCATTCTCCAATTCGGCACCTGTTGATACCTGTCCGCCCACCGAGAAACTCAAGCGATTGTTAAAGAATCGCTTGGCAAACTTAAAGTTATAATCTGTATGGGTTGCTCCTGCTGCATTGGTCTGGTTATCAACAGACATACCGACATCAAGTCCGATACTTCTCATGGCTGTACCGGCAATATTGTTGATTTCCGAATTGAGGAAGGACGTCAAGGCACTGTTCATAGAGAACGAGCTGGTAGAACCACCCGCCAGATACATTCCCGAAGCCAGCATCGTGATGGCTATCTTGCCTCGCTCCTCAACACTCATCGAACTCAACTCGTCCTGAACGGTCTGGTCGTTCGAAGCAGAGATGATGAACTGGATGCCTGGTTTCTCCAAGGTCTGGCTCAGTTTTACTCCGCATACGAAATCTACCGAACGTCCACTACCCTCACCCTCGTTGACGGTAGTCTTGATATCCTCCGTTGCCGTAATATTCAGGGTAGGATTAAACGGATCACCCGTAAACTGGATATAGCTTCCATCCTGGATATCAAAGGTCTTCAATGGAATGATAGGCAGAGAGTACTTCATCTCACCATCATTCAGGGTATATCGACCCGTCAATCTGATACCGTCAGCCGTATTGTACCGCATCTGCAAATTGCCTCCTCCCATCAGATCCACATAATTGGTCTTATCTGCATTCAAGGCACACAAGATACGTGCCGACTCGTCGATAGACATGCTCAGCAACATATCCAAACCATCAAGTGCCGGTTTCTGGACCACAACTTCCTTACCGCTCTTAAAGTTGGTAAACTTCACAAGCTCATCCAGCTGATTATCGGTGGTCAACTCCGACTCACGCAGGATATAGGTCATATCGGTCTTACCCAATACATCCAGCTTACCCATCATCTTCAGATTAGACAAGGAGCCCTGCATACTTCCGAGGAAATTGACATAAGCCTTACCGAAAGCTTCAGAACGTGCATTCTCCTGAGCATCTATCAGCAGGAAGTTCTGTGCCCTCATACGGATATTGAGCTTCATATTCTCAACATCAGTAAAGTCGAGAGCACCCTGGATATTGAGCGGACTCTCATTATTGGCATACATCATGAAGTTCTCAAAGAGCAGCTTACTATCCGTAATGCGCACCGGATCATTGGCAAATCGCATGGAAATGCCGTATGGAACACTCACGAGATAAGCTGAATCGAGATATACTTCACCATCTATATCAAGATTACTCAAGGCACCCTTCATCTTCAAGGCACCTTCGCCATATCCCTTCAAACCAAGAAGCTGATCGGGTACGAAACCATTGATGAAGTGAAGCGGGAGTTTCTCCAGTCCTACCTCTGCATCCAACTCACCGGCACCCTCCGATTTGTAGGTACCCGTAACGGTAGCCACCTCATCACCCTCATAGGTAAGGGTGGCATCTACATAGTGAGAGCCGTCACTCTTTGGCATATAGGTAAACTCAGAACCCACATTACCCATCCTACAATGCTCGTAGGTCATATTATCAATCTTCAGATTAGAAGAAACAGAGAGTTCTTCCTTGGTCTGGATAAAGTGGAAGTCACCATCCATGATACCCGTGATATCCGGCATATACGGAATCACACTCAGCACCTTGTCCAGATTGAACCTGCTCATGCTGACGGTGATATCCTGCAAGGCATCCTCATTTTCATCATTGGAATAGAGACGCATACCCATACTGCCTGATGCAGCCTTCAGCACCAGATCGGCAGATACACGGCCATCATTACTCAACATCACATAGTTGGAATCATTAGCTACAAATTCCTTGTAACCCAATATCGGATGCGTATCAATCAAGGAAAGTTTCACACCATTAGGCTGCAACATGGCAGCCAGTCCGACATCTACGCCCAACTTATTGGCTGCATCATAGATACGTGCCTTGACATTGGAACCATGTTCCTGAACCTCGCCATCTACCAAAGCACGGAACACATACTGCGGATTGTGCTTATTGTTCTGAACACGTGCCGAATAACGGATAGTATCTCCCTGCGTATGGACCAAGGCACGGATGGTATCCAGCTGTATGCCACTTGCTACCAGGGAATCGATATTCATATAACCTTCAAGTCCAGCCAAAGGCGAAGCATTCAAATCCATTTCTACAGACTTGAAGTCATATCCCATGTATTTGATGAAGCGCGAGATGAAATTATCCCTGCCGGTAGAGAGATAGATATGTCCGAGCGGGAAGCTGTTACGTATCTGCACCTGATCGATGCGACGGTTCTTAAACTGCTTCCACAATTCCTTCTGCAATCCCACCACTCTATCGAAGAGTATCTGATATCCACCATGCGCATCCATGTTCAGGCGGAAATCACCACAGGAAGCAATGGCATGGGTAGTATCCCTGGTGGTCAGCACATCCAGATTCACTCCTACCGGACGATAGACATTATCTCCTGCTCTTACGGTAATATCGTCCATAGAGGCCCATACCTTATGGTTATCCTTTAAATCAGAATGAATATCTATCTGTCCACAAAGTGAAACACCCACAGGCTTTTGGGTTACCTGTAACTGATACATGTCTGCATGGCGCACATCAGCCACCAAAGTAGCCTGCAACTTCTTGGTACTTGCCAAGGCACTCACGGAGATGACACCGTTCAGCAAGTCGTTCTTACTATCCAGCGTGGCATGTATCTTACCATTAGCAACCTGCGCATCAGCCAAGACATCATGCAGATTATACTTGTCATAATGCACCTGATTCACTTTGGCTTTCGCTATCAGTCGGGTACGTGGTGACAGGAAATCCGTGCCCACACCCTTTGCCTCTACAGCTCCGGTAAAAGTGTAGAGTTCCTGATGAGGCAAGAAATGTCTGGCTTGGATGTTTGAAGCCTGCAACTTAGCCTGATAAGCCAGACTGTTCATGTCCAGGCTACCGTCCTTGCGGGTCCTGGCATCAACAGTAGCATCCACCTTCATGCTTCCCTTACCCTCGGTAAGAGCCAGCCTGGTTGCATATTTCGTACCATCAACCTTTACATTACCATTGATGCTGATACCGCTAGGAATACGGATTTCCTGAGTCAAGGAAGGATCAAGCATCGCCATCACCATACCGAGGTTATAGGTACGGGCCTGCAAATCGACATTCGCCTTCAGATGGTCCATATCCATCAGATTGGCAACCGTACCATCAGTACTCAACTGGAAAACCGTAGGCAGACTCAGTTTGACTCCCGAGAAGGAAGCACGCTGCATATTTCCCTTGAATGAGCCTTCTAACTTCATCGGATAGTAAGGCCATCTGTTCTTCATCTGCTTAGGCAAAACATCACCGATCAAGAGGAAAAGATCAGAACGTCCCAAGGCTCCGTTGACACGAGCCATGATCTTGCCCGGATTCTTCTCTGCGAAGGCATTCATATCGAAATCTACCGAAGCCTGCAAATTAGAAACCGGGGTACGAAGATAGAGATCCGGCAACTGCATCTTCACAGAATCCATTACGAATCTGCCATAGAGCTGACTGATCTTCAGTCCGCTTTTCTCCTTCAGCTTCGCTTCCCGAATCTTCACATCAATCCTGGAATCGCAGAAATAGAACGAATCTGCCTTAACAGCCATGTCAGAAAAGGCAAGATGATTGAAATCCATACCCGGAACCGGGCGCTCGAAATTCTGGTCGTAGTTCACCCTTCCGTTTTTCCAATCCAAGTGCTGTATCTGATACAGACCTTTATACAGGTCGAGATAGGTGGTGCGAGCCAACGCATCACCCAAATAAGCATTCACCTGAAGTGTATCTCCAGGCATGTGTAGGGTAAAATCGGTATTCTTTAGTTTTAGCTTCTGGATATTGATTTTCCAGAAATTAGTACTTGGAGTCGTATCAGGTGGAACAGTATCACTCAATTCCACGGACAACCTGGCATCCTTTATGAGCGCATCATTTACATTCACACGCTCTTTTCCCAAATCGATGCCATGTGCCACCAATTGCAACTTGCCCACATCTCCCTTGATGCGGGCTTCATGAATGAAATTGGTAGTATTCACCTTCATCCTGGTGAAATTGAGTTCATCCACCATCACCTGATTGCTGAAGAGTGGAAGCAACTGCACATCTACCACCATCTTCTGGATGTCGGCAACAGTATCCTTTTTATTTCTCAGAGTAAGATTTCTGCTGTTCTTCAGCGAATCGACAGGTTGCAGTACCTTCACGCCTTCCACTCCCAATTTGAGAGGGAAAACGAGTTGTACATGCTCAACAGAAATATCCATGCCCGTCGATTCTGAAGCATAATAAGCTACTTGCTTTACCGCCCAATTCTGTACAGGTGGCAAGTAAAGCAAAACGGTTAGCAACAATATAAGCAAGAATGGAGTAAGGATTAAGACACTTACCCATTTCGCATACTTCTTCATAAGCATGGATATTTAATAGTTATGGAGCTATCGCTCTCCATAGATTATCATCAGGCAGAGGAGCTTCCACTATAATCGTTTCCTTAGATACCGGATGCACAAACTCTACCTTGTGCGAAAGAAGCGAGATACTGCCGTCGGCATTGCTGCGAGGGGAACCATATTTCAAGTCGCCCTTGATTGGACATCCCATCTTAGCCAACTGACATCTGATTTGGTGATGACGTCCTGTCATCAGGTTCACTTCCAACAGAGTGTAATGATCAGTATGTCCTATCACCTTATACTTCAAAATCGCTTTCTTCGAATTCTTTACCTCATGGTCGTAAGCATAGCTTTTATTCTGCTTTTCGTTTCTTACAATCCAATGAGTCAAGGTTGCCTCTGTCTCTTTTGGCATGTTCTTTACAATTGCCCAATAGGTTTTGTGAACATCGCCATCACGGAACATCGTGTTCAGACGGCTTAATGCTTTTGAGGTCTTGGCAAACACTACGAGTCCTGAGACAGGACGATCAAGTCGATGCACCACGCCTAAGAATACATTTCCCGGCTTCTGGTATTTCTCCTTGATATATTGTTTTACCGTCTCTGAGAGAGGTTCATCGCCGGTCTTGTCGCCCTGCACGATTTCACCACTTCTCTTAGAGACGATAATTATATGGTTGTCTTCGTAAACTACCTGCATGTTTTAGCTAAAAAACGGATGCCAATAGATTACATGTTCATACCACCATCGATCTGGATAACCTGACCACTTACGTAGCTAGACATATCAGAAGCGAGGAAGAGACAAACGTTAGCGATATCCTCAGTCTGACCACCACGGCGCAAAGGAATCTTCTTCATCCAGTCCTTACGGATTTCCTCTGGCAACTGTGCAGTCATAGCTGTCTCGATGAAACCAGGAGCAACAGCATTAGCACGTACACCCTTAGGACCCAACTCCTGAGCAATAGACTTAGCCAAAGCAATCATACCAGCCTTAGAAGCTGCATAGTTGCACTGACCTGCATTACCATGAACACCTACTACAGAAGCCATGTTGATGATAGAACCACCACGCTGACGAAGCATGACTGGAGAGCAAGCATGAATGAAGTTGAAGGCTGACTTCAAGTTTACATTCAAAACAGCATCCCACTGAGCCTCGCTCATACGGAGCATCAAACCGTCCTTGGTGATACCTGCATTGTTAACCAGGATATCGATAGAACCGAAGTCCTCATGAATCTGCTTAACAGTCTTCTGTGTCTCCTCGAAATCTGCTGCATTACCAGCATAAGCACGACAGGTTACACCAAGAGCCTCAATCTCCTTACGAGTAGCTTCCAAACCGGCAGCCATATCGTCATTGAGTACGAGGTCTGTAAATGCGATGTTAGCGCCCTCAGAGGCGAACTTCATAGCGACAGCCTTACCGATGCCGCGAGCAGCACCTGTTACAAGGGCTGTTTTACCACTTAATAATCCCATTTCTTTCTTATTTAATTAATTATCAATTAGTTACGTATTTACTATCTTTTATTTAGAGTTTCAAGCCCGACTTTCCCAAGGCACCATAAACCACCTTGGCAACCAGAGGTTTGCTCGACTCCACATTCATGCCATGGCCCAAACGTCCATAGATAAATGGAACCTCGAGACCTTTGATACAATAGTGAGTAATATCGGCCACCAGATCGATGTTATCAATATCAAACTCACCATCTTCTCTTCCTTCGGCATAAATTCTTCTGAGAATCTCTATTTCGTCTTCATCGAAGTTCTTTCTTGCCTTCTCAACCATCCAGATATTCCGGAAGAACTCAGCACGGAGGTTACCGTTTCTTACAACCGTTTCCTTAATCATACTGAGGTGAGTGTAGATAAGCTCGATGATTTTATCCTGTGGACGCATCTTGCAATTGGCAACCTCGTCCAACTTATCTGAAAGACGCTCCAACTCTGATTCTATCACAGCGTAATAGACATCCTCTTTCCTACTGAAATAAGTATAGAGCGTACGTCTACCCTTACCAGAAGCTACAGCAATATCATTCATCGTAGTATTTGCTATACCATTCTTGGCAAAGAGTTGTCGTGCGACATCTACCAGTTTTTGTCTTGTTTTGGATACTGACATATTGAAGCCCTTCCTTTTTTATTAATTGCACATAAAAATATTATTGTGCAAAAGTAGCACTTTAATTCGAATTATACAAATATTTAATGTTAAATTAATAAATTAGGGCACAAAAAAATCGGATAAGATGTTGTTGACCAACTTCTTACCCGATCATAGTTGCGGCGGCAGGACTCGAACATGCGACCTCCAGGTTATGAGCCTGGCGAGCTACCAACTGCTCCACACCGCGATATAATCAACTCATTTCTGAATTGCGAGTGCAAAGGTACGACTTTTTTCTGACTCCACCAAACAAATTGTCAGAAATCTGCACATATTTAACAGTTATTAAACAGAATAGCAACAAAACGTACCTAAAAGAGGAGAAAACGAGTAAAAAGCAAGCCCGATTGCTCTTTTTCAGAACAATCGGGCCTTATGGAAAAAGAATTACTTTTTCAAAAGTTTCATTACCTTCTCGAAATATCTCTGAGTACGCTTCTTACTGTAATGATTACCGCCATTCCATGAACGGATTGCGCGCTCGATACTATTAAGAGGATTGTAGACACTCTGAATCAATAGAAACATTTCTTTAGATTTAGCGACATTATATCTATCAGCCAAAGTGTAGCGCTTCTTCGATTTCTTGCGCTTCAGAATATTATTACATTCTGCTACTAAAATTGGAGTGATCTGCATCACACCGACAGAGTTACCGCTCTTAGCTTTCGGATCACCCTTACTCTCTACCTGAATAATAGCCTCCATCACTGAAGTCCAGTCCATCTCGCTGGTAGAGGATACATTTCCTGATGTTGCAGCCGATGCTGCATGAATTTCTAATGTCAGCATTAACATGCTAACTAATACCATTGCTATTCTCTTCATATTAATTGTTTTATGGAACCTGAAAAGCTGAAATACAACATCAGTGATTTCGCGGTGGCAACTTGTGAGAAAAAGAAAGGCTGCTCACCTCAGTTCCGTTAGATACCTTAACGGATACCAATCTATGCGAAAACGCATAAACATGCTATCCTTATTCTTATCGTTTGCAAAGGTACAAAAAAAAATCGAAATATGCAAGTAATCTATTGATTATCAGTGCTTTTTTGAAGTTTTTAAACACTTTATAACAAAACGTCTTGACCTTAATCAAGAAGAAAAAAGGTAAAAAGGTAAAAGAATAAAAGGGTAAAAGAGTAGAAGAGTAAAAAGGTAAAAGGAAAAAACAGCTAAAAGAATCTGCGGCATCTGCGAATTGAAAATCGGCGGCCGAAGGGAAAGCCAAATCTGCGTGACACAAATAAACAATCAGCATAAAAAAGCAATCAGCGTGAGAAAACAAAATCCGCATGAAAACAAAAAAGCCCCGACTACTTTCGTAATCGAGACTTCTGATGAAAGAAGGCGGCTACCTACTCTCCCGCATTGCATTGCAGTACCATC